>Ga0163163_10000012_pt1 | contig 257369 bp, 268 predicted proteins | sample S65metaG_FD_119766 | JGI IMG/M metagenome (GOLD analysis project Ga0163163, IMG submission 119766) | Switchgrass rhizosphere microbial communities from Kellogg Biological Station, Michigan, USA - S6-5 metaG | ecosystem: Host-associated > Plants > Roots > Rhizosphere > Soil | place: USA...
CTCATGTAGCCGATCAGGCCCGGCTGCCGCAATTGTTCTGGCAGGACCCGCCCGAACTCAGGCAGGCACAGCCATAGTCCTGCGCCTTGGCGGCCAGGAATTCCGCCACCGCCTGTTTGAGCAACTGCTGGCGGGTGGCACCGGTTTTGACCGCCAGGATTCCCAGCCGCTCATAATCATGCGCCGACAGGCGCAGCGAACAGCTGCGGTCCTTGTCGGTGGGCGGCGGCGGCGGCGCGGACGACGCATCGGCATATTGGCGCCAGGGCAGCGCGAGCTTTTCGCCTTCCGCCGTCTCCCGCATCCCCCCGTTATTCCAAGGCTGTGCCTCGCCCTTGCGCGCCAACAGACCAGCGGTGATGGAAGCGAATTTCGCGCTGCTCATTTCAACACCCAATGCGTGCCCGGCAGGATCAGATCGGTGGCGCGGCGGCCAAAAACGCGCCGTTCGGGGATGCGCACTTCGGACTGCACACGGCGATCCACCGACCGCCGCTCCGGACCGTCATAGGCTTGCGGCGGCGGCTCCGCGAGTGGCGGCACCAGATTGACCACATTGTCGTCCTGCGGCATCAGCAGGGAACTGATGGCGTGATGCCCCGGCTTCACGTCGGGCAACAGGCTGGGATCGCGCACAAGACGCGACAGCCGCTCCTGGATGTAAAGCCACAGGTCGCTGATCTCCCGGGCCGAGGCGGAGTCCGGCACCACTTCGTTCACGGTGCGGCCGTCGATCATGCTGGCGGCGAAATCCACGCGGTGATGAATGGTGATGGGCGCCACGGTGCCGTGCTGCGACAGGGCCACGGCGGATTCGCCGGTGATGCGGGCTCGCGGATTGGCGGCATTGATGACAAAGATCACCGGCTTGTCGTGACGTTCGGCGATGTCCACCGTCGCGCCCACCGCACGCAAATCATGCGGACTGGGGCGGGTGGGCACGATCACCAGATCGGCGTGGGCGACGACGCGGGAAATGGACTGGGTGATGGCGGGCGGTGTGTCGATCACTGCGATCTTGATGCCCATCTGGCGCAGGCCGCCCAGCGCCTGTTCCAGATCGGGCAATCCGGCTTTGACGAACTGGGGCTGGGACGCTTCCCGTACGTTCCACCAGGCCGCGAGCGAGCCTTGCGGGTCGGTATCGATCAGGGCGATTTCGCCCGCCCCCGAGCGATGGGCCTCTACCGCCAGATGGCCGGACAGCGTGGTCTTGCCCGACCCGCCCTTTTGGGATGCGCAAACGATAGTGTACATGGCTAAAGCCCTGACAGGATGAAGGCCAGCATCGCGCTGGGCCTGTTTCACCCTCATGAAATGCACCTCCGCAATTTGTTTCGAATATGATTGGAATTGCGTGGGTTTTACCCGCCCTGGTTGGGCGGTCTGGGATCGGGGACAGGTTAAACGGCCCCAATGTCGTGAAAATGCCCGCAAATGGCCTTGGAGCTGGAGCAGGCTGAACTCTATAAAACGCCATCTGGATGGAGCTTCGGGATATGAAAAAACTGCTGACCGGCTTAAGCGCTGCGGCCCTGGTGATGGGCGTTTCCGTGATGGCACTGAAGGCCCAGGCGCCGGCGCAAAATGTATGGAGCGGTGTCTTCACTGCCGACCAGGCGACGCAGGGCAAGACGGTATTCGATGGCAAATGTGCGATGTGCCATGGCGCGGAGTTGAGCGGCGGCGAAATGGCGCCGGCGCTGGCGGGTGCCAGTTTCGTGGCCAACTGGACGGGTCAGTCGCTGGGCGATCTGTTCACCCGTATCCACACCACCATGCCGGCCAATGATCCGGGCAGCTTGAACAATGCCGAAGCGGCACAGGTGCTGGCCTATATCCTGTCGTTCAACCAATTCCCGGCAGGAGCAACACCACTGCCAACGGACGAAGCGGCGCTGGGACAGATCGCGATCACCGACAAGAAGTAAACTCGCCGTATAGCTGCGCCTCAGCGGGGCCAGCTTTGCGGCTGGCGCCGGAAGGCGCGCCCCATAAAGGCTGTCGAGGCTGACCATTTGGCGTTCACGTCGGGAAAGGGCGCGGACGGGTCGGAGGAAGGCAGATAATCGCTATGGCCGTAATCCGCCGAGTCCGGAATTTGGGACGGGACGATGGCCGGACCATAAGGCTGTTCCGGGCCGCGCCGGCCCAAGGCTCGTTCAAACGGCTTGTGATCCAGGTCCAGGATATCGGCAATCAGATCGCCGACAGGAAAGGCCATCGAGAGCACCAAGTCCTCCAGGGAGGACAGGGTCACGACCCCATCGCAATTGGCAGCGGCGGCGCGATAATTCGCCGTCAGACAATCAGCACCGATCGCGCCTGCGGTGATGCAAAGCGTGCGCGCCCGGCGGCCAAGGGCGCCGACGGCTTCCAGGACGACTCGTGCGCCCAGACTATGGGAAACAAAAGACAGATTGCCTGCGCCCGCCAGCCACCGGTTGCAAAACCCGCCAAGCAGTTGACCGGCATGGGCAGCGATCCGTTCTTCAAACGGGTAATTGATGGCGGGGATAACCCAATCGCCCGGCCACAACACGCCGAAAATAAACTCATTCTCTGTGGGCGCGAGACTTTGCGCCAGCCGTCCGAGAGAGCGCAGGCCATCCAGGTATCCAACATTGAATCCATGCGTGGCCAGAAGGACATTCTTGCCCCGTACCAGCGCAGGCACGCTCTCATAGGGCACCGACTTCATGGCGCCCGACAAGATGTCGCCCGCAATCACATAAGGTTCGCAAACCGCGCCATAAGGACCGGCGCGCAGGTTGAGGAAATAGTTCATGCCCGGGTGGCCTTGATGGCGCCTACGGCGGCTTGCAAGGATGAGGTGAGGTCTTTCACCAAGGGTGCCAGCGGCACGGCGATGAGCCCGACAAGGATGGCCTGAAACGACTGGGCGCTGAATAGATAGGCGCTGAAGCTCCGGCCTTTATCCATGGCCAACATAGCGCCGCCCGCAATCGCCAGAAGAACGGCGATGATTCCGGCGCTGAGCTTGGCGACATTGCGATAGACCTGGTCGGCCCGTTCGAAGCCGCAATCCATCGCTGCATCGATCGCGCCGTTGAACCGGCCCAGGATATTGACTTGTTCCGGCGTCAAGGCGGCACCGGTCTCGACCGCGACGATGGCGGCCTTGAACTTTTCCGCATCGACATGGCCGACGCCGGCCATGGCGGCAGCATTGCTGGAAGACAGGCCCAGCCGTATCAGCGATTTGGCGTTGGCTTTCTGGTCCTCCTTGGGCATGCCGTTCACCCAATTTGCTTTGATCGCCGCAGTCCAATCAGACTCGGCGGCTTTGAGAGCGTCCTGGAAAGGACGCAAGGCCGTTTCGATTTTGCCGAAGCCCACATTCGAGATGCCGCCATTGAAGGCCTTGCTGGCATCGACCAGGCCCGATGCGGCCGTACCCAGAGCGCCGATGGCGGCAATGGTGGCTGAGATGGTGGTGAGCAAATCGGGCATGCGCATCTCCTTTGCGGGCGGGACGGCTTCAAGTGCCGTCTTCAGATTGCGAAAGAATAGTGAAACCGACGGTGCGAACGAACATGCATCCGGCCGGCTGCCGCAGGCAACTTCCCCCCAATCACCCGCCCCGAAACGGCACAGGTGCTGGCTCACACGACGAAGCGGCGCTGGGACAGATCGCGATCATGGATAAGAGTGAGGAGCGGTCCGCCGGAGGCGAACGAAATGGTCCGGTGGACCATTTCGAGCGACGAACGCCGCGAGCCAAAGCGAGCGGCCCAAGCCTCTTGTTCACAGTTGCGACAGCCTGCCCATAAAAGAATCGGGCCTTTGGCATCGGAGCGTCATAGGACTGTTGCAGTGCAATATATGATGGCATATCGCCCACAAAATCGGCGGTTATTTTATGTTGCGATGCGACATAACGCTCATTGAGAACGAGGCGGCGCTACGGCAGAGTCTCAACATCTGATTTTGTTGAATACCCAAAACACGGATTCAAGGGCGGACCCGGGATTGATCACCTAACCGATGGAGATCGATCATGTTGCGTACACTTAGATTCGCCAACGTCCTGGCTGCCACAGCTCTTCTTGTCCTGACCGCCGCCAGCGCCCAGGCCGATACCCTCGCCACCCGCATCCACGAGGCCGCCGTCAAAGCCTGTGCGCCGGAAGCCAGCGCCAGCCTGCCGGCCTCGCATTATGCCGCCATCACCAAAGCCTGCGTCTATCGCATCAGCGCGAGCGCCACCGCCAAATACCTGGCGGAAGCGGATGCCAAGACCAAGGCCTCGACCGCCGTGGTCAGCACGAACTAAGCAGCCAGTCTTGAATTGTACGCCATGGGCGTCCTCCGAAAGGAGGGCGCTCATGGCTCGTAGCGTTCAGCACCAGGGTCGGCGCGATCCGTTCCATTGACGGGCGAGCCCCTCGCGCCGCTGTGAAGTTCGCGACAGCGGCATACGATGTCGGTTCGCAGGCACTTGGCTTTGTTTGATGGAGCGTCCTGTGGACGCGCATCGCTGCCGCCTGCGTGACTCGCACACGCGACCCCGTCATTACGAAGCAATAAAATGGCTGTTCGGCCAATGACTTACATTGTACTCCATTTCCCGAAATAACCGTTCTGACACTGTTGGTCGTGACGCCGAGACCCTTAACCAGTGAATTTTCGCATACTCTGCGAATCCCGGCCAATACCGAAACTGCAACCGCTGAGGAACCAGGCAGCCCAGGGCAGGGCCTCAAGCGTGTTTTGAGAGAAACGGTTGACGTTAGCCCAAGTCATGCCATGGCCTGCGGCCTCGGTTCTTAAGGTTTTCGCGCGAGATGTAATTGCGATACCAGTCGCAATGATTGGAATCAGCTCGCTCTGAGAGCCACCTCCCCGCGACAACACAGAGTGTCCCTGATTTGTCACCGCCCGACCGGATCGTCTGAAGCCGTGCGCCGTTATCTCGTATTCCCTGCCGGAGACAGCATGTCGGTCGAAGACGACATCATGGCGCGAATAAAGGCTGCTCAGGTTTGGGACAAAGATTCCAAGATCGAAGATTTTCAGCTTAAAGCCGGGGCGAATGGATTCGTTCTGATTAATTTAAAGACGAGTCGTGCCCAGTTGATCTACGACGAGCACAGCAGACTCGATGATTGGAAGCAACTTTTTCCGAATGTCATTGAGCTGCCGTCCAGAGCGCGCCGCTAGCAACGCTACGGTAAGGCCTCGGGTCCTGGCGTGCCGTTAAGGAAATAGTGCTTTCCCACGAGCGAGATCAGGGATTTGGGTTAGCGTCGTAGGCGTCGATGAGGGTGTTGAGCTGCGCTACCGTCTGTTGAAATGCCACCAGTGTCGCAGCGGTTGGGGCTATCAGGTGACCGGGAATGGTAAAGCGGGCGCCAGGAGCAATGCGGTTTCCCTCGAGGGCCTCGATCAAGCCCATAAGGTGTGCTCTCTCTTGGCGACAATCGGCGATGAAGGTGGCGTAGGCATAATCCGGCATCACTTGAACCTAGACCCGACCGAAATTCGCTGCAACGCCTGAGGTGCGGGCGTTGGCCGCCTCAATCCCTAGGGTCTGCGAACGTAGACATTTTTGCCCGTTACGACGGTTTGCGCGCCTTTGAGTTCATAACCGTGCTCTACCTTCAAGGTGGTTTCGACAATCATCTCGGCGCCGTCCACCGAAGGCGTCCGCCCTTCCCGGAATGCTATTGTCTGGCCGTTGATGTCGACTGACCCCTCGTCAACCAGCACCGAGCCGTCCCAGTAAGCGCGGCGCTTCCCGCTCACCTCATTGGGATCGCTGGGCCGCTCCCCGATAGGATAGATGGCTATATCCTTTGTTCCGTTGCGGATGGTTTCGACCGTCAGGGCCGCGGGCGTCTGAACAATAGTGACAACGATATCGCCGGCAGGCTGTTCTTGCGCAGCTGACTCGCTCCGAGTCCTGTCCATTGTCCAAGTCCCTGAAAAATCCGAGGTGGTGATAGGCGTGGCTTGCCCGAAGAGCGGGCCGGGGAAAGCCAACGCTGTGAGCGCGACAACCGTTATACGATGGAAGATTGGGCACATGACGATCCCTCCGCGAATGAAGCGATCAACCCCGACGGGGAAGCTTAGGCCGAACCAAGCGCCTTAGCTAACCTATAGCTCGCGCTGGACGAAAGATTGTGTATCGGAGACGGAGCCGCCCAAGCCCTGGCAGCGCGGCACCGAGGGAGTTCAGATTGTCCGGTGCCGCCGTACCAAGCAGGGATGGGGTGCTATCCGTATGAATACTTAGGGCGCATCCGTATTTCTACGTAGTCGTCGGTCCGTCGCGTGCTCCCGATTGTTACCTGCGGAGCAGATTCCTCTCATGTTTCAAGGCGGTTGCGGCAGTAGCACTCTTGTGAACATGCGCAATGCGCCGCGGCGCAGTGGGAACTGCTGTTAACCGCCCGGAGACGGTCGGCGCCCACCCTTCCCGTGAGGCCATAACTCGAGAGCGAAGACATGCCAGTCGCATCGATTACCAGCATTGCTTCCACATGCGCACCATCCTTTGCGGACGGTATCGACCTTCTCGCGCGGTACAATAACTACTTCCGCACGCAGCCGGCCGACACACCCGAGCGGCTGCGGGAAGCACTCGCCTTACGGTATCAAGTCTACTGCTTGGAACGAAAATTCGAGAATGCCAGCGAACATGAGGACCGCTTAGAGAGTGATGAATTCGATGACCAGGCGGTTCACGCCCTAATTATTCACCGGCCCACTTCGGAAGCGATCGGTACGACAAGGCTGATCCTGCCGAGCCATACTCGCGAGCTTCCGATCCACCGCCTGCTGCGCGAAAACGGCTTGCGCGCGCAGGACCATTTTCCCATGGGACGGAGCGCGGAAGTTTCGCGCTTTGCTATCTCCAATCAGTTCCGGCGCCGCGTCGGTGACAATGGCTTTGCCACGGGCGACATTCCACCCGACCGCGAACGCCGCAGCAACTTGCCACGTCTGGGACTGATCCAGGAATTAGTGCGCCAGAGTCGTGCTCACGGTATCACGCATTGGGCCGCCGTTATGGATCCCAAGTTGCTACGGATGCTGGCGACGATGGGTATCCATTTTGACCCGGCAGGCCCGTTGATTTCCCATCACGGCGTCAGGCAGCCGAGTTACTGTTGCGTCGCCGAGATGCTGGAGAAGTTGAGGCGTGAACGGCCCGATTATTGGGTGGTGGTGACCGATGCGGGGCGGCTCGCGGATGCTCCGCGACGGCGGGCGGCCTGATGCACGGGCAGGACACTGCAAGACAGCGCGTGATCGAGCATGTGGCCGCGGCTATCGATGGTTTGCCGACATCAGCCTGAGATTCTCACTACCTGAACCTGGAGTAGCACAGCGCCAGAAGCGCACCTGTGGTGATGACAAAGAGGATCGCTGCGTCCACAGCCGCTTCGGTCGTCGCGTCCATTTCCAGCTTGAGCGTGCAGAACGCGATGCCGCCCGCGAGCACTGCTAGTGCCGCGGCGAACCCTGTTGCAGAATACGGGCTGAGGCCTTCCTGACGATCCAGTTTGTCTAAGAGGTCTTGGTCAGGGTCCATGGAGGAATACTCCTCACCATAGAGCTATTTCGGCCGAGATTGGTTCCAACCCGAAGTGGCTATTTTACTACGTGTCTTGCGCCGCTCGGTCCCTAGCCGATAGGCGAGGTGGCCTGATGACATCGATCTTCTTCCAGTGCCGTTTGGCTGCTGAGCCTTGATGACAACCTTGCAGCCGGCGCGGCTTGCCAAGGTTGCTTCCCGCTTGGCGGTCCCGATTGCTTGATTGAGCGAGTAGTCCACGTCCAACGGGCTGTCGGTTGGGTGTTCGTTGCGGCTCTCGAACCGGCCATCTGCCCGTTGGCTTATACGAAAGACGCGCTGCGGGGTGATACGGATAAGCGCGCGATCAATTCATATGGACTTTGATGCCGGGCGCAGTGTGTCGGCGTGAGCGAGCATTAGTGAGGGTTCAGATGCCCGTCGTCCTTCTTCATCTGGGGCGATCCCGCTGGTGAGCTGGCGCCGGCGGTCTCGGCAGCGCTCGTTCCCCGAGGCATTGCCCGCGCCTCTCTGTGCCGTAGCTATATTCAGGAACGAAACTCTTCCAATACCTCAGCAACTGAGGTATCAATACTCAACGATAGGTGGAGGGTCAATGGCTACCGAACCCAGCAGATTTCCAAGTGTGCCGGAACTGCTCGTGTTGAAGTTGCTCTCTGAGCGCGAGATGTACGGATATGAAATTGTTCAGGCGATCGCTCTACGGACGGCACAAGTTTTAGAGCCTGGTGAAGGCTTAATTTATCCGTTGTTACGGGGGCTGGAGATTGGCGGCGCCCTGAAATCTCGTAGCAAGGAAATCAATGGACGCAGTCGCGTTTATTACAGTCTGACCGGCAAAGGGAAAAAGCGACTTGATGCGCTCGCAGCGCATTGGTCGAAACTAAATGGGGCCGTTGAGACCGTGATGACGGGTGGCTCCTATGCCGTTTGATTCAGTTGCGGAAAGGCTTCTGAAAGGCGGCGTCGCACCGCGTCATGTGCGCCGCTACATTCGCGAACTGGAAGATCATTTTTCCGAGTTGACCACGCAACTGCACCGCAGCGGATGCGAGATAAAAGAGGCGCAATTGCAGGCTCGCGCCAGACTCGGTGATGATGCTGAACTGGCGTCAGCAATGTTGGAACTACCACAGTTGCGCACATGGTCCGCACGAATTCCATGGCTGATTTTCTCAACTATACCGCCAGCTATCGCCTACATCGCATTCGCCATTCCTTTTATTGTGGTTCGACTAGTTTCACCGCGCTACAGTTTTCGGGGGTCAATGCTGATTTGGGTTCCCACGTCATACGCTGCATTTACCGACCACTTCGTCAACACTAGCAATCTTTTAATAGCGCCGGCGGTGTCAGCGGCATTCGCAATGATAATTTTTCGGCAACGTTTGGACCGTAGGTGGGCGCTGTTGGCCGCAGCATCGATTGCGGTTATCGGACTGCAGGATTGCTCGGGCTTCTCCGAGCATACAACTGTCGGCTCAATGGCGATGAAAGCTACTTTTTGGACCGATAGCATCCGTGAATTGGCCAAGGCTTGGCGCCTGAGCACTATTCAAGCCGTGCTCACTCTGTTACCGGCGGTTCTGCTGCAGCGCTGGCCGATACGGGTCAATGAGGACGCTTAGATTATCTAGTCGCAACGCAAGGCGCGGTGGGCGCGAACTGACGCGCGCGCTTGTGCTAAGTTTCACCAAAACGCGGGGAACGATCATGGGCTTAGGCAAAGGACTGAGTGCGGCTTTGGCAGCGATGTATCTTCTGGCGCATCCCGCCGCCGCCCAGACGCCACCTCCCGCCAAGTTACCATTCGTGTTGAAGGAAATCGGCCCAGGTGTTTATGCCGCGATTGGAGGATCGAATGCTGGCGTTATCATCGGTGACGACGCGGTGCTGGTTGTGGACAGCTTCTACCAGCCCAACACCGCCAAGGCTCTGTTAGGTGAAATCCGCAAGATGACGCCAAAACCGATCCGCTATGTCGTGAATACGCACTATCATCTGGATCACGTTGCGGGCGACCAGGTGTTCAAGGACGCGGGCGCCATCATTGTAACGCATCGCAACGTCCGTGCCTGGATCCGTCCCGAGAACTTGCGTATGTTCCGCCGCACCCAGGAGGAGGTCGAGCAATTGCCCCTTCCGGACCTGGTCATCGAAAGTCCCATCACCATTTGGCTCGGCGCCCGGCGCGTGGACATCCGGCCCGCCGAAGGCCATACCGGCGGCGACCTTGTGGTCAGCGTACCCGATGCCAAGGTGCTGTTCTGCGGCGACCTGCTTTGGCGTATGCCGCCCAATATCGTCGATGGCGCGGTAAGCAAGTGGATTGCCACGGACAGAAGCTTCGAAGATCTGCCGGAGGCCGCTTCCATGGTTTTCGTGCCCGGGCACGGCGATGTGGCGACGGTGAAGGACGTCGCCATATTTCGCAGTTACCTGGCGGATCTCATGTCGCTGACGGAGGCTGGGCGCAAGAACGGTCTGAAAGGTGATGCTTTGGCGGCGGATGTGGTCCCCAAGCTGCACGCTTTGCACGCCGATTATCCGACCATCACACATGCCGTGGTGGCCTTGATGGAACGGGAACTGGACGGAAACAAACGCGTGCCCCAGCCCATGCCGTGATCGGAAACCATTCCCATGCCCTGGCGTGGGAGATGGCAGGCTGGCGAACTGCCCAAGTTAGCCTAGCTTCCGAAACACTCGTTTTTGAACGAGAAGTTATCGCCTAGGCAGAACCTCAATCGAGAAATTCGGCCCATATAGGCTAACCCCCCTGCAACCGCGACCGCTCTGAGCACCTTCTAGAAGGTCCAAAATCGCATCTGGCCAGCTTCCAAAATCCACGAAAACCGAGGCGAAGCGGGGGTTGGAAGTGGTGCCGCCTGCGTGACTCGAACACGCGACCCCATCATTACGAATGATGTGCTCTACCGGCTGAGCTAAGGCGGCAATCCGGCGTGGGTTTACCCCGTGACTTCCGGAGGGTCAATCTGGCGGGAAAAGGCCTAAAAAACGGGAAAGGCCGCGGGTTTTCACCCGCGGTCCTGGCCGTCGGCCCCGACCCGTCGCTCCGCTCCGTGCGTTCGCCGCTTTCGCGGGTCCTTGAGGAGCGGCGGCCGAAGGCTGCGAAACCGTCCGGGGGACGGTTTCGAGCGACGAAAACCCGCTCACGCGCTTTGCGCGCCGCAGCTCACTCGCCGTAGGAAATGCGCCAGATCCGGCCCTTGTTGGAATCCGCGACATAGAGCGCCCCGTCCGGTCCCACCGCCACGCCCACCGGGCGATAGGCCGCGGTCTTGACCTGCTTGTCGGCAGGCGTGGGCCCGGCAAAACCGTCGGCAAACACCACCGGCTTGCCGGCGCGGCCATTGCCGCTGAAGGGCACGAACATGACATTGTAGCCGCCATGGCCGCCCGCCAAGGTGCCGCCGTCGGCGCCGCCGCCATGCATGGCGATGAAGGCGCCGCCGCGATAGCTGCGCGGGAACTGGCTGCCGGTATAGAAGGCCATATCCAGCACCGCCGGCCGCAAGGGCGCGAACGCCGCGACGGGTTTGGCATATTTGCTGTCGGTCACCGGCGTCTTGCCGTCGCCGCCATATTCCGGCGCGCCCAGGCGGATCTGGCGCACCCCGTCCCAATAGGTATAGGGCCAGCCCATGTCGGTGCCCTTGGTGATGCGGAACATCTCATCGGCGATGGCATCGTCCTGTTCCGGGGTCACAAGTTCCGGCCAACCTTTGCTGGTGCCGTCGCGGCCATGCCAGGCGCCGTACAGCCCGTCACCCGCGCGCCAGTCCATCGCACTCTGGTTGCGGATGCCGGTGGCGAAATGCTCCCCATCGGCCAGCTTCTGTCCCGGCTTGCTGTCGTCAAAGCGCCAGACGCCGCCGCGGGTTTCCATCAGCGGGCAGGGCTTCAAACCCACCGGCTTGTCCTTGGGGCCGTTGGGGTCGGGGCAGTTGTTGGTGCCGCCGCCGCCGTCGATCGAGACATACAGATTGCCCCGTCCGTCGAAGGCGATGGGATGATTGGTGGCGGCAAGGCCGTCGACAATCGTTTCCGGCGCGGCCGTGGGCACCAGGCTGTCGCTCAAAGGGATACGCACCACGCCGGGGCCGGTCGCGGCATAGAGATAATTCTTATAGACCTTGATGCCGGTGCCCTGGTCGATGCCGGCGATGTGCTGGGTATCGGCGGCCTTGTGGTCGGCGCCCATGCGAATGGCAACGATGCCCACGGAAGGCGCATTCGCCCCGTGGCGGGTGGAGACGTAGATATCGTTGCCGCGCAGCGCCATGTGGCGGATGGGGCCTAGCCCGTCGGCCACCACGGTCGCATGGAAGCCGGAAGGAAGGGTCAGGCCGTCAGGCTCGGCCGCCAGAGCAGGCGAAGCCGCGATCAGCGCGACAAAAGCAACAGAAAGCATCCTGGTCATGATTTCCCCTCAGGTGTTGGTGGCGGTTTCGCCTTGTTTTCCGGCGCGAAACCTAACCCGCGCCCGGCGCCTGCGCAATATCAGCGCTTGCTGGATTGCCCGCGCGGATGCGCTTTGGCGTAGGTTTCCAGCAATTGGTGGATGTCCATCGCGGTGTAGATCTGCGTGGTCGAAAGCGAAGCGTGGCCCAGCAATTCCTGCACACTGCGCAAATCGCCGCCGCCTTGCAGGATATGGGTCGCGAAAGAATGGCGCAGGGCATGCGGCGTGGCTTTGTCCGGCAGGCCCAACCGCCCGCGCAAGCGCTGCATCAAGCCTTGTGCCTCGCGCGCGCTCATCGGCTTTCCGCGGCGCGACAAAAAGAGCGGCGATGACGGCGCGCCGGTGAAAGGAATCCCCGCGGCATAAATGTCGAGTGCTTGCCGCAGCAAAGGCAGCACCGGCACGCTGCGCTCTTTGCGCCCCTTGCCCAGCACGGTCAGCGTTTCACCCAAGGGCACGTCACCGCGTTTCAGGCCCAAGGCTTCGGAGATGCGCAAGCCCGCGCCATAAAGAAGCGTCAGCAGCGCCGCGTCGCGCGCGCCCAGCCATTCCACATCATGTTCGCCCGCTTCGGCGATGGCGCGTTCGGCATCGCCCACCGATAACGGTCTTGGCAGCGAGCGCCGTACCCGCGGCGTGCGGATGGAACGAGCGGCGGCATTTTCCAGCACGCCTTCCTTGGCCAGGAATTTGTAGAAGCTACGCACCGCGGCCAGCGCCCGCTGCACGCCCCCCGGACCCAATCCTTCCTGGCGGCGCGCGGTGATGAAGGCACGAATGTCGGCGGGCGAAAGTTTCGCCAGTGCCTTTTGCGTCATGGCGCCGCCGGTATGCCCAGCCTGGAAACCGATGAAGCGCGCCACGTCATCGCCATAGGCACGCAAGGTGTGCGGCGACGCGCGCCGCTCATGCGCCAGCGACGCCAGCCAGTTTTTGCGAAGTGCGTCGGCGCCTTCGCTCACTTGCCCCTCAATCACTTGATCGTGACGTTCGCCTTTTTGGCGTCGGCGACGAAGGCTGCCAGGCCCTTGTCCGTCAAGGGATGGCTCAGCAGTTTCTTGAAGATGTCCGTCGGCATGGTGCCGACATCGGCCCCGGCCAGAAGCGACTCGCGCACATGGCTGACGCTGCGGATCGACGCCGCCAAAATTTCCGTCTTGATGCCGTAATTGTCATAGACGGCGCGGATGTCGCGGATCAGGCCCATGCCGTCCTCGCCTGCGTCATCGACGCGGCCGATGAAGGGTGAAATGAAGCTCGCGCCGGCTTTCGCCGCCATCCAGGCCTGCACCGGCGAGAAGCACAAGGTAACATTGACCATGGTGCCGTTCTTGGCCAGCGCGGCGCAGGCCTTCAGCCCGTCCCAGGTCAGCGGCACCTTCACCGCGAGGTTCTTGGCAATCTTGGTGAGGACGGCTGCTTCCTTCATCATGCCATCGTAATCGGTGGCCAGGACTTCGCCGCTCACCGCGCCCGGCACGAGCGAACAAATCTCCTTCAGCGATTCGACATAGTCGCGGCCCGTCTTGGCGGCCAGCGACGGGTTGGTGGTGACACCGTCGACCAGGCCGCTGGCGGCATATTCGCGGATTTCCGCCACATCGGCGGTGTCGAGGAAGATTTTCATGGGACAGGAGACCTTATTTATTGACCTGATTATTGACTGGGGAGTTTTGCGGGGCGAAGTCTAGCCCATGATGCGTGCCCGCTTAAACCCCACGCCGCCCCCGGAAATACTGCAAAAACCGGTGGCCGGCGTGCTTTTGCCGCTGCCGCTTGCGGGCGCCTATGATTACAAGCTGCCCGCCGGCAGCAACGCCGCCCGCGGTGCGCTGGTTTGTGCGCCGCTGGGAAACCGCGAAGTGCTGGGCGTGGTCTGGGGCGCCGCCGAAGGCACGGTGGGCGATAACCGTCTGAAAGTTGCGGAGCCGCTGGAAGGCGCGCCAGCCCTGCCGCCCAAGCTGTGCGATTTCATCGACTGGGTGGCGGACTACACCCTCAACCCGCCCGGGGCGATTCTGGCCATGGCGCTGCGCTCGCGCGGCGCGTTCGAGCCGGAAGCGCGGCGTATCGCTTATGTCAAGGGCGGCGTGACCCCGCCCCGCATGTCGGCAGCAAGGGCGCGCGCTTTGGACGTCGCCGCAGACGGCTTGGCGCGCAGTGTCACTGGCCTGGCGGAAGACGCCAATGTCTCGTCCGCGGTGGTGCGGGGCCTGATTCAGGCGGGGGCGCTGGTGCCCACCGAACTGCCGGAGTTTGCGCCGTTTCAGCCGCCCGATGCCTCTTTCACGGAGCCAGTGCTGAATGAGGATCAGGGCCGCGCCGCGCAGGCGCTGCGCCAAGCGGTGGCGGCACGCAAATTCTCCGCCCATCTGCTGGACGGCGTCACCGGTTCGGGCAAGACCGAAGTTTATTTCGAAGCCATCGCGGAGGCGCTGAGACACGACAAGCAGGCGCTGATCCTGTTGCCGGAAATCGCGCTGACGGTGCAGTTCCTGGACCGCTTCGCCGCCCGCTTCGGCGTGCGCCCCACCGAATGGCATTCCGACCTGTCGCAAAAGGAACGCCGGCGCGCCTATCGCGCGGTGATGCGAGGCGAAGCGCGGGTGGTGGTGGGGGCGCGCTCGTCCTTGTTCCTGCCTTTCACGGAATTGGGCCTGGTGATCGTGGACGAGGAACACGAGCAGGCCTTCAAGCAGCAGGACGGCGCCATCTATCACGCCCGCGACATGGCAGTGGTGCGCGCCCGCATCGAAGGCTGCCCGGTGATCCTGGCCAGCGCCACGCCGTCGCTGGAAAGCTTCGTCAATGCCACCCAGGCGCGATACACCCATCTGCGCCTGGCCGCACGCCACGGCGTGGCGGAATTGCCGGAGGTTCGGCTTATCGACCTGCGCCATGAAAGGGATGCACCCGAGGTGGAGCATAAGGCGCAGTGGCTGTCGCCGCCCTTGCGCACCGCCTTGGAAAAAGTGTTGGCGGCCGGCGAACAAGCGATGTTGTTCCTCAACCGGCGCGGCTATGCGCCACTGACCTTGTGTGAGGCCTGCGGCCACAAATTCACCTGCCCGCATTGCTCGGCCTGGCTGGTGGAGCACAAATACAAGAAACGGCTGGCCTGTCATCAGTGCGGCTATGAACTGCCGATGCCGTCCACTTGTCCGCAATGCAACGAGACCGGCACCCTGATTCCCTGCGGGCCTGGTGTGGAGCGGGTGGCGGAAGAGTTCGCGGCCTTCTTTCCCAAGGCGCGCTATTCCATCGCCTCGTCGGACATCTTGCATGGACCCGCCGAAACCCAGGCCGCCATCCGCGCCTTTGCCAAACGGGACATCGATGTGCTGATCGGCACCCAGATCGTGGCCAAAGGGCATCACTTTCCGCAATTGACCTTGGTCGGCGTGGTCGATGCCGACCTGGGCGGCAGTGACGGCGACCTGCGCGCACGCGAACGCACCTTCCAACTGTTGCACCAGGTTTCAGGCCGCGCCGGGCGCGCGGAGAAGCCGGGACTGGTGCTGCTGCAAACCCGCAATCCCGAGGACGCGGTGATGCAGGCTCTGGCGCGTGGCGACCGCGACGGCTTTTACGAACAGGAACGCCAGTTTCGCGAAGCCAGCCAGTCGCCGCCCTTTGGCCGCCTGGCCGCGCTGGTGATCAGCGGTTATGACGGCGAACAGGTGCGCGGCATCGCCCGCCAGTTGGGCAAGTCCGCGCCCAGTGCACGCGATGTGAAAGTGTGGGGACCGACACCGGCCTTTTACGCGCTGCTGCGTGGCCAGACGCGCGAACGGCTGCTTGTGCAGGCGGCACGCGGCGTGGATGTGCAGGCCTATCTCAAGGCCTGGCTGGCGCTGGTGAAAGTGCCGGCTGCCGTGCGCGTCGCCGTGGATGTGGACCCGGTAAGTTTTTTCTGATGGTCAGTCGGAGATATCTGACAACTGACTATGTCGATACCGCAATTCCACCAGCCACGGGCGAGCTCTGGATCGCTGACACCGAGATCAAAGGATTCGGCCTTAGGCTTTGGTCAAGCCAGTCTGGGGGACATAAGGCATACGCGATACGCACCACGTCTTCTACAGGAAGCAATATTCGTAAGACTTATCGAATATGGGATTCATGGATTGTCTCATTCGAGGTTCGCAATGGCCGCCCAATCCCGACTCTCGGCACCCTAATCAATGACGCGAGAAGGTGGGCCAAAGATAAGATCGTGCAGCTTAAAGACCCCAATCGCCGCCAGAGGTTGGACAAACAGCACAGAAGGAACAGCAAAAAAATTCGTGGGGTTAGATTTGGCGACGCTGCTACCCGGCTACTTTCAAACATGCGGTCTCGTGATTTGAGCGAACGTTATGTGGATCAGTTGGAAAAGCTATTTTTCAAGCATATCCCTCTAAAACTGCAAAATGCGCCACTTGGACAGGTGCCTGCGAAAGCTGTGGCGAAAGCACTAGCTGCGAAAGAAGTACCTTCCTACAACGCGATGGCATTGCGTTCGTTCGTTTCTCAAATTTTTCTCAAAGCATCACACTCCCATGCCCCATTCATTGCATTTCCTGACAAACTGTCCGAAGAGCTATGGCCCGAATGGGAAAGGGTTCGTGATGTAAAATATCCCGAACTCCGAGAGTTAAAGCCGCGAGACTATCGGAAGATTTTCCAACTACTGGAGAAACATCAACGATGGCATCAAGCTCTCGCGATCCGATTGTACTTCAAATTTCGGATACCGCTACAAACTCTATTTACCGGTCGTTGGGCTCAAATTATCGATGCACAATGGTACCCTTATGGTCCCGACGAACGAAAGCATTGGACTGCTTATGCGGAAAAACTTGATGAAGAAGCCATTGCTCTATTGGATCGTGTAAACGCACTAGTTAAAGCCGATTTTGGTAGCAGCATTTACTTCTTCCCTTCTCCCGAAAACAGATCGCGCCACATCACGACAGTCCAGAGAGTATGGCGCGAAGTCCTCGAGAGAGCCGGATTGCGCTATTACCCCCTCGGAGAGTTCGCTCGGAGCTACCGTGAGCCCAATAGACCGACTCACTATCGCTGGGTGTTGGAATATTACGGGCCGACATTCGCCAAGATGGAGAATGTGGCGGAATTGTCCAAAAGTTGGAATGTCCGTAAAAATTCCTCAATAAGTTCAAACAATTATCGTTAGAGCGACGGTCTCCACGAAATTTGATCGGTTGCCGGACCAGCGGAACCATGTAGAGCTCGATTCCGAACAGCGCTGTTCTCGTCTTCAAAAATCGAGCCTGGAGAAGAGAATGAAACACCTATCAAGAGCAGAAATCGCAATCATCAAAGCTCGCATATTGCGAGGGGATAAGTATTCCGACATAGCGTCGGATTACCGTATCAATCAGGGCCGTCTTGCGGACCTGAAGTTTGGTCGAATATTCCAGGACGTTATCCCAGCGGACCTCCGGTAAAACTAGGGAGAGCCGCGCCGCAAACGGCGGCGCGGCTCCTCCTCCAAGCAAAAATTTATCCTTCCGGTAATGTGAAGGTAAGGCGCGCCAACCGCTCCGGATCGGCGATGGCCTCGATTGTCGCGATCTTGCCGTCCTTGAAGGTCACACCCAACACCAGCAGCAAATGACCATTGGGCGCCACCAGAACCGCAGGCGCGCCGTCTGCCAGAATGAACCGCGCCATCTGGGCGCGGCCCTGGAAAGCCTTGGCCACCGTGTGCGAACCGCGCATCTGGCGCGGGCCGCCCAACTTTATTGCCGCCTCGTCGCCACGCATGGTCACCTGCGGATCCAGCACCGCCAGTAACCCCTCGAAATTTCCTTCCCGCGCTGCCAGCAGGAACGCGTCTATCACACTGCGTTCGGCGCGGGCGTCGTCCTTGGGCGCGCCTTGCACCCGGCGCCGTGCCCGGCTGGCCAATTGCCGGGTTGCGACGGAGGTGCGGCCCACAATGGGCGCGATCTCGTCGAAAGGCAGATCGAACATGTCATGGAGCACAAAGGCGATGCGTTCCGCCGGCTCTAACGCCTCCAGCACCACCAGAAGCGCGATCCCCACCGAGTCCGCCAATTCCCGCTCGCGGTCCGGTTCTGACGCCAGCGCCGCGGGTTCGGGCGCATCCGGATCAACCGCGTCCTCGCGGCGAGACCTGCGCTTCCTCAGCATGTCCAGCGAGATACGCGCCACAACCGTGGTCAGCCAGCCGGTGCGATTGCCGATTCCCTCGCCGCCGTCGCGGCTCAAGCGCAGCCAGCTTTCCTGCACCGCATCTTCGGCCTCGGGCAGGGAACCCAGCATGCGATAGGCCACCCGGGTCAGATGCGCCCGGTCTGTCTCAAATTGCGCGGCCAGATTTTTCTCGTGATCTTTTTCTTGGGGCACCGGTCACATCCGCAAAAACCGCTTCGTCATGCCTGTGACGAAGCCCGGCCGGCAAATGTGACCGGCGGGTACCAAACTTTAGGCCAAAAATTAGGAGAAGTTGCCATGCAAGCACGAATGACAAATCCCGCCTTCCTCCTGCCCGAGACGATGCAGGCCATGTTCGCCCTCAACAAGTCGATTGAAGGCAAATTGCCGCTGAAAACCCGCAAGCTGGTTCATCTGCGCGCCAGTCAGATCAATGGCTGCAGCGTCTGTGTTGATATGCACGCCAAGGAACTTCAGCATGACGGTGTTCCGCTGGAACATATCTTTGCGGTGGCGGCCTGGCGGGAGACCCCGTATTTCAGCGACGCGGAACGCGCGGCGCTGGAACTGACGGAGAATCTCACCCGTATCGCAGACCAGCCGGATCCGGTACCCGATGCGGTGTGGAAGAAAGTCCTGCTCCACTATAGCCAGCCGGAGATCGCGGCGCTTCTGGTCGATATCGCCCTGATCAACAGTTGGAACCGCTTCAATGTGGCGGTCCGGCAGATGGTGGGCGAGAAGTGGGAGAACGCGGCCTAATCATCCACGCGGGAGGCACAAAGCGATAGTAGGAAGGCGTTGTCGCTTGATATGATTTTGGTCGCCTTCTGCAACAAAGCGTTCAACCCCTTGGGATCGGGCGGAGACTTCATATCCCGCTCGATCACCACCCGCCGCGCCTCGGTTCTCAGGCGGTAGACGTTTCCGTCGGGATCATAGGCAATGGGATAGACGCCGTTCTCGACGTCTATCCATTCCAAGTCGCTCGCTGCAACGTCGATGGAGCTATAAAATAGCGCGGGTTCATCCGCCGCGACGATCAGCTTGATCGCCGCACCAGCCATTCAAAGTGTCCGCACGTCCGTCAGATGTCCAGTAACGGCAGCGGCTGCGGCCATCGCCGGTGACACCAAATGCGTGCGACCACCGCGGCCCTGGCGGCCTTCGAAATTGCGGTTGGAGGTGGAGGCGCAGCGCTCGCCTTCCTTCAGCTTGTCGGCATTCATCGCCAGGCACATGGAGCACCCCGGATCGCGCCATTCAAAGCCGGCGTCCAGGAATACCTTGTCCAAGCCTTCTTCCTCGGCCTGTTCCTTCACCAGGCCCGAGCCCGGCACCACAATGGCGTTCACGCCGGCAGCAACCTTCTTGCCCTTGGCGATGACCGCGGCGGCGCGCAGATCCTCGATCCGGCCATTGGTGCAGGAACCGATGAAAACATGATCCACCTTGATATCGGTCAGCTTCATGTCGGCGGTCAGGCCCATATACGCCAAAGCGCGTTCGGCGGCGGCACGGTGATGGTCTTCCTTCATCAGCGCCGGGTTCGGCACTGTACCGGTGATCGGCAGCGCCTGTTCGGGTGAGGTGCCCCAGGTCACCATCGGAACGATGTCGCGCGCATCCAGCACCACTTCGGCGTCGAACTTGGCATCGGCATCGGACTGCAAGGTCTTCCAGTACGCCGCGGCGGCTTCCCAGGTTGCGCCCTTGGGCGCGCGCGGCTTGCCCATCACATAATTCAAGGTGGTGTCGTCCACCGCCACCAGGCCGGCACGGGCACCGCCTTCGATGGTCAGGTTGCACAAGGTCATGCGGCCTTCCATGGAAAGGCCACGCACCGCTTCACCGGCATATTCGATGACATAGCCGGTGCCGCCGGCGGTGCCGATCTTGGCGATCACCGCCAGCGCGATGTCCTTGGCGGTGACGCCGTCGGGCAGCTTGCCGTTCACCGTCACCCGCATGTTCTTGGAATGCTGGGCGCGCAGGGTCTGGGTGGCCAGCACATGCTCGACCTCCGAGGTGCCGATGCCGAAGGCCAGGGCGCCAAAGGCGCCGTGGGTGGAGGTGTGGCTGTCGCCGCAGACGATGGTTGTGCCCGGCAGGGTCCAACCTTGTTCGGGACCGATGATGTGCACGATGCCCTGGCGGATATCGTTCATGGGAAAATATTCGACGCCGAAATCGTGCGCGTTCTTTTCCAGGGTCTCGACCTGCAGTTTGGATTCCGGCTCGGTGATGCCCTGGTCGCGATCCTTGGTCGGCACATTGTGATCGGCCACCGCCAAAGTCAGCTCGGGCCGGCGCACCTTGCGATTCGCCAGGCGCAGACCCTCGAAAGCCTGGGGGCTGGTGACTTCATGCACCAGATGCCGGTCGATATAGAGCACGGGCGTCTCGCCGGGCGGGGAATCCACCAGATGGGCGTCCCAGATCTTGTCGTATAAAGTTCTTGGCAGCGTCTTGGCCATTGTGGTGCTCTTTGGGCGTCGGTTTTGGGCGGCTTACATATAAGCCGGGCGCCAAATCTTCAACGATGCGAAAAATACAGAACCGCCATAATGATGATGATGGCGAGGAATTGGGCTAACACTCTGATTCGCATCAGTTTATTGGACCAGGTGCGCGCGGTGTCGCCGCCCTTCCACAGGGTGTAGAGCCCCAGGCACAGGACAACGAAGACAAGGCCGACGGCGATGGCGACCAGAAGCTTTCCCATGGCGGGGTTATCGATCCGGCAAAAGACCGGTGCAAGGGGCAAGCACGGCGCAAAAAACCCGCGCTCCCTAAGCTAACGCATCGATCTGATCGTCGGTGAAATTGCCGGGAACAATGGTCACGGGAATTGCCTGCACCGCCCCGCCGAACATCGACACCAGCGGACCCGGGCCTTCCTTGGCGGTGCCGGAGGCCAGCACCAGGATGGAGATGTCCTTATCCTGCCTGAGCAGCTGGGTGAGGCATTCGGTGGGGAGGCCATACAGGATCACCAGTTCCGGCAGGATGCCGGACAGTTCGTTCACCGTCCTGGCGGCCTCATGCAGCATGCCTTCGGCTTCGGCATAGGCCTCGTCGCGCATGATCTCTTCCACGCCGCGCCATTGCTGGAAATCCGGCGGGGTGGCGGCGCACAGAAGCGTCACGCGCCCGCCGGTATGCTGGGCGCGGCGGGTGGCGAAGCGCAGAGCCACGGCGGACTCCTTGGTCTTGTCGATCACGACCAGGAATTTGCGGGGCGCTCTTGAACTGACAGGACCGGTGGCACTCATCCGGCCAGCTTACGGCAATTTCCGCTTGAGATCATAGAGTAGCTCCAACGCCTGCTTGGGCGTCAGGGCGTCGGGCTCGACGGTTTTCAGTGCCTCTTCCACTGCACTGGTTTTGGGCTTGGGCGCGGTGGCGCCGAATAGCGGCAGGTCGTCGATCCGGGCCAACGGCTTGTGGCCTTCGCGTCCTTCTTCCAGCGCCTGCAACACTTCCTCGGCGCGGTTGACCACCGCTTCCGGCAATCCCGCCAGCTTGGCAACATGGATGCCATAGGAGCGGTCGGCCACGCCGGAAATCACTTCATGCAGGAAGACGATCGAGTCATTCCATTCCCGCACCTTCATGGTGTAACAGGCCATGGATTTCAGCCTTTCGCACAAGGCCACCATCTCGTGATAGTGGGTGGCGAACAGCGCGCGGCTTTTGTTGGCCTCGTGCAGATGCTCCGCCGCAGCCCAGGCGATGGCCAGGCCGTCATAAGTCGCAGTGCCCCGCCCGATCTCGTCCAGGATCACCAGCGAACGCGCCGTGGCCTGGTTGAGGATGGCGGCGGTTTCCACCATCTCCACCATGAAGGTGGAACGCCCTGCCGCCAGGTCGTCGCCCGCACCGACACGAGAAAACAGCCGATCCACAACGCCGATATGCGCTTCTTCCGCCGGAACAAAGGAGCCCATCTGGGCGAGAATCGCGATCAGCGCATTCTGGCGCAGGAAGGTGGATTTGCCCGCCATGTTGGGGCCGGTGACCAGCCACAAACGGCCTTTTGCATTCGGCGAAAGATCGCAATCATTGGGCACGAACGGGCCGGCGTTTGTCGCCTGCAACGCCGCTTCCACCACCGGATGACGCCCGCGGGTGATCTTGAAGCGCAAGCCGCCATCCATCTCGGGCCGGACATAGCGCGCCGCGATGGCGAGTTCGCCCAAGCTTGCGTCGACATCCAGGGTGCCCAACGCCTCGGCAATGGCCGACAGGGCTTCGCCATGCTCGATGGCCAGCTTCGTCATCTCGCCGAACAGTGCGGCTTCCAGCGCCAGCGCCGCCTCGCCACTTTCGGCGATACGCGACGCTAAAGTCGCCAGTTCATCGGTGGAGAAACGCACGGCGCCCGCCATGGTCTGGCGATGGCGGAAGGTCTCCTTATCCGACATCAGCTTGTCGGCATGCTGCTGGGTGACTTCGATGAAATAGCCCAGCACGCCATTGTGCTTGATCTTGAGCTGGGTGACGCCGCTGGACTGACGGTATTTGCCTTCCAGGCCCGCGATCACCCGGCGGGATTCATCGCGCAGGCCGCGCAGCTCATCCAGCGGCGCGTGCGCACCCGCCTTTATAAACCCGCCATCCCGCGCCAGATAGGGCGGCTCTTCCACCAGAAGAAAGTCCAGCCGGTCGGATAGGCGCGACAATGCCGCGATGTTCTGGGTCAGGGTGCCAATCGCTTCCAGCGCTTCGCCGGCCAGCGACTCTTTCCGCAGATTATCGCGCAGGCCGCGCGCCGCTTTCACACCATCACGCAGATTGGCGAGATCGCGCGGACCGCCGCGCCCCACCGACAACCGCCCCAGCGCGCGGGCGATATCGGGCGCGGCGCGCAACGCCTCCCGCGCCTTGCGGCGCAGTTCGGAATCCTTGGCGAACGCCTCGACCGCATCATGACGGCCGGCGATCTGTTTCACATCGGTCAAGGGCGCGGCCAGGCGCGACGCCAACAGCCGCGCCCCGATGGCGGTGACGGTACGATCGATCTGCGCCAGCAGACTGCCGCTGCGCTGGCCGGACAAGGTCTGGGTCAGTTCCAGGTTGCGCCGGGTGGCGGCGTCGATGCCCATGAAATGCGACGGCGACACGCGCGCAATGCGCTGCAGCGCCACCTTCTGGCCCTTTTGGGTCAATTCCAGATAGGCGATCAGTGCGCCCGCCGCCGAAAGCTCGGCACGGCCGAATGCGCCCAGCCCGTCCAGCGACAGCATATTGTAATGCGCCTTTAGCGCCCGCTCGCCATTGCCGGAATCGAACCGGCTGCCTGGCAGCGGCGACAGCGCCAGTCCCTGCGACTTGAACAGCGCCGCCAGATCCTCTTGTGCAAGCATCGCGTCGGGGATGAGCAACTCGCGCGGGCTCAAGCGTGCCAGTTCGGTGGCGATCTCGTCCCGCGTCACGGCGCCGACAGAAAATTCCCCGGTGGACATGTCGGCGGCGGCGATGGCGAAGTCCGGGCCACTGCGCCCCAGCGCCGCCAGCAGGTTGGAGGCGCGCGCTTCCAGCAGCGCATCCTCGGTCAAGGTGCCGGGGGTCACCAGCCGCACCACTTCGCGTTTGACCACCGATTTGGCGCCGCGCTTCTTGGCTTCGGCAGGGTCTTCCACCTGCTCGCACACCGCCACGCGATAGCCCTTGCGGATCAGTTTCTCCAGATAGGACTCGGCCGCATGCACCGGCACGCCGCACATGGGGATGTCTTCGCCCTGGTGCTTGCCGCGCTTGGTAAGCGCGATGTCCAGCGCCTCGGCGGCTTTTGCTGCGTCCGCGAAGAATAACTCATAGAAATCGCCCATGCGGTAGAACAGGAGATAATCCGCATGCGCCGCTTTCAGCGCGAGATATTGCGCCATCATGGGGGTGGCGTCGCCCGCCCCCAGCGCTTCCGCCGGCTGTATACCGAAATCCATCTCGCTCATGCGGCACGACCATAGCAGAGGTGGCGCGCAAACTGCGTCACGGAAGCTTGCTGCAATCGCCACATGCGTGGTTATTCTGTGGAAAATCCGCACCAGAGCGCCACCCGAACAGGTATCCGATGTCCCGCCCGTCCTTCACCGACGACGAAGCCCTTGCATTTCACGCAGGCGACAAGCCGGGAAAGCTGGAGGTCGTGCCCACCAAGCCGATGGCGACCCAGCGGGATCTGAGCCTTGCCTATTCGCCGGGCGTGGCGGTGCCGGTACTGCGCATCGCCGAAAATCCCGACCTTGCCTATGACTATACCGCCAAAGGCAACATGGTGGCGGTGATCTCCAACGGCACCGCCATTCTGGGGCTGGGCGACCTGGGGCCGCTGGCCTCCAAGCCGGTGATGGAAGGCAAGGCGGTGCTGTTCAAGCGCTTCGCCGACGTCAATTCCATCGACCTGGAAATAGACACCAAGGATGTAGACGCCTTTATCGGCGCGGTCCGTTATCTGGGGCCCACCTTCGGCGGCATCAATCTGGAAGACATCAAGGCACCGGACTGTTTCATCATCGAGGAACGGTTGCGCGAGTTGATGGACATTCCGGTGTTCCATGACGACCAGCATGGCACCGCCATCATTTCCGCCGCCGGCGTGATCAACGCCGCCCATCTCACCAACCGCAAGCTGGAAGACCTGAAAGTGGTGTGCAACGGCGCGGGCGCCGCCGGCATCGCCTGCATCGAATTGCTCAAGTCGATGGGGGTCAGAAGCGAGAATGTGATTCTGTGCGACACCAAGGGCGTGGTCTATCGCGGCCGCACCGAAGGCATGAACCAGTGGAAGTCGGCACATGCCGTCGAAACCAAAGCCCGCACTCTCAGCGACGCCATGGCGGGATGCGATGTGTTCTTAGGCCTGTCCGCCAAAGGCGCGCTGACCGCCGACATGGTGCGCAGCATGGCCGCCTCGCCCATCATCTTTGCCATGGCCAATCCCGATCCGGAGATAACCCCGGAAGACGCCAAGGCGGTGCGCAGCGATGTGATCGTGGCCACCGGGCGCAGCGACTATCCCAACCAGGTCAACAATGTGTTGGGCTTCCCCTATATCTTCCGCGGCGCTCTGGACGTCCGGGCCACCACTATCAACGAAGAAATGAAGATCGCCGCCGCCGAGGCCATCGCGGCGCTGGCACGCGAGGACGTGCCCGATGAGGTCGCCACCGCCTATCGCGGCGCGCGCCCCTGTTACGGTCCGGAATATATCATCCCGTCACCCTTCGATCCGCGCCTGATCAGCCGGGTGTCGGCGGCGGTTGCGGAAGCGGCGATGAAGTCCGGTGTCGCCAAGAAACAAATCCCCGATCTGGCCGCCTATCAGTTCCAGCTTTCCGCACGGCTCGACCCCTCCGCCGGCCTGTTCCAGATGGTAACCAACGCGGTCAGGGCCAGGCCCAAGCGCGTGGTCTTTGCCGAAGGCGAAGAGGATTCGGTGATCCGCGCCGCTGCCGCCTTCCAGAATTCCGGCATGGGCAAAGCGATCCTGGTGGGGCGCGTCGATGTGGTGAAGGCGGGCTTTCGCCGCGCCGGCATCGACGAACATCTGCTGGAGATTCGCGTGCCGCATTCGGCGGAAGAAGCCGCGCCCTATATCGAGGCGCTTTACAAGCGGGTGCAACGCCGCGGTGCGCTGTACCGCGACGCGGTGCGGATGGTGACCAACGACCGCAACATCTATGCCGCCTCCATGCTGAAGGCCGATGACGCCGATGCCATGGTGACGGGGGTGACCCGCAACTATGCCAATGCCTTGGCCGATGTGCGCCAGGTGCTGGACCCGCCGCCCGGCCAGCGACCCATCGGCATGCAGGCGATCTTCGCCAAGGGCCGCGTGGTCCTGGTCGCCGACACTTCGGTCACGGAAATGCCCACCGCCGAGCAGCTTGCCGACATCGCCATCCAGGCCGCCGCCACCGCCCGGCGCTTCGGCCTCACTCCGCGCGTGGCGCTGCTGGCATCCTCTACCTTCGGCTTTCCGCGCAGCGAGCGCAGCGAACGCATCATCGAAGCGGTGCAGATTCTGGAAAATCGCGGCGTGGATTTCGAATATGACGGCGAGATCGCAGTGGATGTGGCGCTGGATAAGGACAAGCTGGCGCTCTATCCCTTTGCCCGCATCACCGAGACCGCCAATGTGCTGATCATGCCGGCGATCCATTCCGCCTCCATCTCCACCAAGCTGTTGCAGCAGATGAGCAGCGCCAGCGTGATGGGACCGATGCTGGTGGGCCTGGAGAAATCGGTGCAGATCGCGCCCTTGGGCGCCAAGATGAGCGAGATCTACAATGCCGCCGTGATCGCGGCCTATGATATCAACCGGTAATGGACTTTTCCCGCGCAACTGCCTTCATGGACCGCATCTGGGATGACGAGATCATCCCGGTGCTCACCGATTACATCCGCATCCCCAACAAGAGCCCCGTCTTCGATCCCGACTGGGAAAAGCATGGCTATATGGAACAGGTGGTGGCGATGTTCGCCGCCTGGGCCGAAAAGAAGCTCAAGCAATTTCCCGGCGCCGCTCTGGACGTCGTCCGCCTTAAAGACCGGACGCCACTGATCTTTATTGAGGTTCCCGGAGCGACCGGAAACCCGGAGCGAAGCGGAGGGGTCGCTAGCGACAGCGTCGTGCGACGCGGCGCGACCGTTCTAATGTACGGCCATCTCGACAAACAGCCGGAGATGGCGGGCTGGGCCGAAGGCACCGGCCCATGGCAACCTGTGCTGAAAGACAACAAGCTCTTTGGCCGCGGCGGCGCCGATGACGGCTATGCCATGTTTGCCAGCATTGCCGCGCTGCTGGCGCTGAAAGAACAGGGCATCGCGCATGGCCGCATCGTCCTGCTGATCGAGGCGTCCGAAGAATCCGGCTCGCCCGATCTTCCTTTCTATGTCGACCATTTGAGCGCGCGCATCGGCACGCCGGACCTGGTGGTGTGCCTGGATTCCGGCGCGGGCAATTACGACCAGCTCTGGCTGACTACCAGCCTGCGCGGTGTAGTGACCGGCAATCTCACCGTGCGGGTCTTGACGGAAGGTGTGCATTCCGGCGCCGCCAGCGGCATCGTGCCGTCCTCTTTCCGCATCCTGCGCAGCCTGTTGTCTCGTGTGGAAGATGAGGCCACTGGCCGGATGACGCTGCCGGAGCTGTTTGCCGATATTCCGGCCGACCGCCGCAAACAGGCGAAAGAGACCGCCGCCATCCTGGGCGATCAGGTGTGGTCGGAGCTGCCCTTCGCTGGGACCACCAAACCTATGGCGGCAGATAACGCAGAACTGATTTTGGAAAAGACCTGGCGGCCGCAACTGGCGGTGACGGCGATGGATGGTTATCCGCTTCCCGCCAATGGCGGCAATGTGCTTCTGCCGTTCTCCACCGCCAAACTCTCCGTGCGCCTGCCGCCGACGTTGGATGCACAAACCGCGCGCGCCGCGATGAAGAAAGTGCTGGAAGCCGAACCGCCTTACAATGCCCAGGTGGAGTTCGATGTGCCGCGTGGCGACGATGGCTGGAACGCGCCCCAACTGGCGCCATGGCTGGAAGCCTCGTTGAACAAGGCCAGCCAGGCCGCCTTCGGCAAGCCGGTGGCCTTTCATGGCGAGGGCGGCTCGATCCCCTTCATGGCCATGCTGGGCGCGAAATTCCCCGGCACCCAATTCGTCGTCACCGGCGTGCTGGGTCCCCATTCCAACGCCCATGGTCCCAACGAATTCCTGCACATTCCCTTTGCGAAGAACCTGTCCGCCTGTATTGCGGCCATCCTGGCCGATCATGCGTTGAAGGCCGGATGAGCTTCCTGGATTCCGCGGACGATCCCAAGCGGCCCGAACGCCGGGCGCTCTATCTTTTCCTGATGGCCACCCTGGGCGTGGGCGCGGCGGCCAGCCTGTTCACCACGCCGGCCATCCCCACTTGGTACGCTGGGCTCAATCATCCCGCCATCACCCCGCCCAACAGGGTGTTCGCGCCGGTCTGGACCAGTCTCTATATCTCCATGGCCTTTGCCGCCTGGCGGATTTGGAAAAAGACCGGCCTGAAATCCCTGGAAATGGGCGCTTTCGGCCTGCAACTGGCGCTGAATTTTGCCTGGAGCGGAATCTTCTTTTCGCTGCACAAACTGGGCGGAGCGCTGGTCGAGATCCTGCTGCTCGACCTGGCCATCCTCTACACCATGCTGCTGTTTTTCCGCCGGGATTGGCCAGCGGGGTTATTGCTCTTGCCTTACCTGGCCTGGACCCTGTTTGCTACCGTCCTGACCTATGACTTCTGGCAGCTTAACCAATAAGAAAAGTTGGGTTTTGGCCTGATCCGCAGGCGGATCAATCTGGGGTGTGATGAAGCGTTCTGCCTCAATCTTTTGGCTGCTGGCAGGCCTTTGCCTGTACGGATGCAGCACGCCCAGCCCGCAGTCTCTGGCGGATAACGACCCTTTCGAGAAAACCAATCGCGACATCTTCGATTTCGACGTCTGGATAGAGCATAATATCGCCCAGCCGGTGAACGACGGCTATCGCGCGATCATCCCCGGCTTTATGCGCGAAGGCGTACATAACCTCGTCACCAATCTGCATTCCCCCATCATTCTGGCCAATGACGTGCTGCAAGGGGATGGCGACAAGGCCGGCGACACATTCGGCCGCATCCTGATCAACTCCACCGTCGGCATCGGCGGTCTTATCGACGTCGCCGGCAAGCTGGGTATCGCCCATCATGACAATGATTTCGGTATCACCCTGGGCCAAAACGGCATCGCCGAAGGCTCTTACCTGGTCCTGCCTTTCGTCGGCCCGCTGCCGCCGCGCGACCTTCTGGGCAGCGGCGTGGACGGGTTTTTCGATCCCCTCGCCTATGTGCAGTTCCACGGCAAGGACACCTGGATGTTCGCGCGCGCCGGCCTGAGAGTGCTGGATACGGTGGACCAGCAGCGGGACCAGTTCGACAGTATCGAGCGGACTTCCATCGACTTCTACGCCACCACCCGCAATCTCTACCGCCAGAGCCGCAATGCCCGGATCCGGGGTGAATCCGCCAGCACCGCCCCCCTGCCGGACCTCTAGAAGCCAAGGGGTTGAATCGCGCCAAAGGCTTGGCAAGACGCCCCCCCTTCCCTATATACCCCCATGTATAAGCATGGCTTTGGCCCATGGCTTATTTTGTCAGAGAATTCAATGGGATGGACCGGAGGACGCCCTTTGGGGGTCAGGATCCCATGCCCAATGAGAGGAATTAAGAATGGCTAAAGTAATCGGCATCGATCTGGGTACCACCAACTCCTGCGTGGCCGTCATGGAAGGCTCTGCCCCCAAGGTCATCGAGAACGCGGAAGGCGCCCGCACGACCCCATCCATCGTCGCCTTTGCCCCCGACGGGGAACGCCTGGTGGGCCAGCCCGCCAAGCGCCAGGGCGTTACCAATCCCGAACACACTTTCTTCGCCATCAAGCGCCTGATCGGGCGCCGCTTCGACGATCCCATGACCCAGAAAGACATGGGCATGGTGCCGTACAAGATCGTCAAAGCCGACAATGGCGACGCCTGGGTTCAGGGCCGCGAAGGCAAGAAATATTCTCCTTCCGAAGTCTCCGGCTTCATCCTGCAGAAGATGAAGGAGACCGCCGAAGCCCATCTGGGCGAAAAGGTCACCCAGGCGGTGATCACCGTTCCCGCCTACTTCAATGACGCCCAGCGCCAGGCGACCAAGGACGCCGGTAAGATCGCGGGCCTTGAAGTGCTTCGCATCATCAACGAGCCCACCGCCGCGGCGCTGGCCTATGGCCTGGACAAGAAACAGTCCGGCGTCATCGCGGTCTATGACCTTGGCGGCGGCACCTTTGACGTCTCCGTGCTGGAAATCGGCGACGGCGTGTTCGAGGTGAAGTCCACCAATGGCGACACCTTCCTTGGCGGCGAAGATTTCGACCAGCGCGTGGTCAATTTCCTGGCCGACGAGTTCAAGAAGGAAAACGGCATCGACCTGCGCAGCGACCGCCTGGCTCTGCAGCGCCTGAAGGACGCCGCGGAAAAGGCCAAGATCGAACTGTCCAGCGCACAGCAGACCGAAGTGAACCTGCCCTTCATCACGGCGGATGCCTCCGGTCCCAAGCATCTCACCATCAAGATTACCCGCGCCAAGCTGGAAGCCCTGGTCGACGACCTGATCCAGAAGACGGTCGGCCCTGTGAAGCAGGCGCTGAAGGATGCCGGCGTCACCGCCAGCCAGATCGACGAAGTCATCCTGGTCGGCGGCATGACCCGCATGCCCAAGGTGCAGGAAGCGGTGAAGCAGATCTTCGGCGGCAAGGAACCGCACAAGGGCGTCAATCCGGATGAAGTGGTTGCCATCGGCGCCGCGATCCAGGGCGGCGTGCTGAAGGGCGAAGTCAAGGACGTGCTGCTCTTGGACGTGACCCCGCTGTCGCTGGGTATCGAGACCCTGGGCGGCGTCTTCACCCGCCTGATCGACCGCAACACCACCATCCCCACCAAGAAGAGCAACATCTTCTCGACCGCGGAAGACAATCAGGGCGCCGTCACCATCAATGTGTTCCAGGGCGAACGCGAGATGGCGGCGGACAACAAGAGCCTCGGCCGCTTCGACCTGCAGGGCATTCCGCCAGCGCCGCGCGGCGTGCCGCAGATCGAAGTCACCTTCGACATCGACGCCAACGGCATTGTCAGCGTCACCGCCAAGGACAAAGCCACCGGCAAGGAGCAACAGATCCGCATCCAGGCCAGTGGCGGGCTCTCGGAGGCCGACATCCAGAAGATGGTCAAGGATGCCGAATCCCATGCTGCGGAAGACAAGAAGCGCCGCGAGTCGGTGGAAGCCAAGAACCAGGCCGATGCCTTGATCCATTCCACGGAAAAGGCCTTGTCCGAGCATGGCGACAAGGTCGGCGCGGAGGAAAAGACCGCCATCGAAGCCGCGGTCGCTTCCTTGAAGGAAGCGGTCAAGGGCGACGATGCCGACGCCATCAAGGAGAAGACCAACACCTTGGCCCAGGCATCCATGAAGCTGGGCGAGGCCATGTACAAGGCGCAGCAGTCGGAAACCGCGGCAGCGGATGCCGCTGCCGACGGCGCCGGCAACAAGCCTGACGACAATGTCGTTGACGCCGACTTCGAGGAAGTCGACGACAATAAGAAAGGCGCTGCGTAAAGCTCATGTCCGCCTCCCCCTTCCTGCGAAGCAGGGAAAGGGGGAGGTGGCCGTAGCATCGCGAGCGCAAAGCGCGAGCAAAGATGCGAAGGCCAGAGGGGGTTTAAAGGTAAAGTTGGGGCATGAAACGCTGTTACTACGAAATCCTAGAATGCCAGAAGGGCGCGACGGCTGACGGCCTGAAGTCCGCTTACCGCAAGCTGGCGATGAAGTTTCATCCCGACAAGAATCCCGGCGATCACACCGCCGAAATCAAGTTCAAGGAAATCAACGAGGCCTATGACGTCCTGAAGGACGATCAGAAGCGCGCGGCTTACGACCGCTTCGGCCACGCCGCCTTTGAAGGCGGCCTTGGCGCGGCAGGCGCGCGCGCCGGCAATCCGTTCGGCGACTTCTCCAGCTTCGGCGAAGTGTTCGAGGATATCTTCGGCCAGATGATGGGCGGCATGGGCGCGAGAGCCAAGCGCCAGAATCGCGGCCAGGACCTGCGCTACAATCTGGAGATCTCGCTGGAGGAGGCTTTCACCGGCCGCTCGGCGGAAATCAAAGTTCCCACCCATGTGGCATGCGATGGCTGTTCGGGCTCCGGCGCAGAGCCGGGGCACAGCCCCGAGACCTGCCCGGCCTGTGCCGGTCACGGCAAGGTGCGCGCCACCCAGGGCTTCTTCACCATCGAGCGCACCTGCTCGACCTGCCGTGGCAACGGCAAGATCATCCGCAATCCGTGTAAGACCTGCCGCGGCTCCGGCCTGGTGCAGAAGGAGCGTATCCTGAATGTGGATGTGCCGCCGGGCGTGGAAGAAGGCACCCGCATCCGCCTGTCGGGTGAAGGCGCCGCCGGGGTCAATGGCGGGCCGCTGGGCGATCTCTATATTTTCCTCTCCGTCGCCGAGCATCCCATCTTCCAGCGCGACGGCCATGATCTGCATTGCCGCGCGCCGGTGTCCTTCATCACTGCGGCGATGGGCGGCAGCATCGAAGTACCCACACTCGACGGTGGCCGCTCCAAGGTCACCATTCCGGAGGGCACCCAGCCGGGACGGCAATTCCGTCTCAAAGGCAAAGGCATGCCGGTGTTGCGCAGCGCCCAACGCGGCGATCTCTACGTCGAGCTGGCGGTGGAAACCCCGGTGCGCCTGACCCGGCGGCAAAAAGAATTGCTGCGGGAATTTGAAGCCGAGAGCCAGGCCGGTACCCATCCGGAAGCAGAAGGCTTTCTGGCCCGGCTGAAAGATTTCTGGAAAGCTTGCGAGAAGTAAGTCTTTCGCCGGATTGTATTTTTGGCCTAAGGTTCCACCGGTGAATCAGGGCAAGGTGATCCCTTGAGCACGACCCTTGCCGACAATCTCCGCTTCCTGCGCGCCCTGATCGCGCGGCCCAAGAATATCGGCGCCATCGCGCCTTCCAGTCTTGCCTTGGCCGAGGCCATCGCCCGCCATGTCGAGCCGGATAAGGGACCGGTGCTGGAAGTGGGGCCGGGCACCGGCGTGATCACCAAAGCCATCCTGGCGCGCGGCGTGGCGCCCGATCGCCTCACCTTGCTGGAATATGACGAAGACCTGGCCCGTCATCTGGCGGAGCGCTATCCCAATGCGCGCGTCTTCCAGGGCGATGCTTTTGAACTGGACCGCACTTTGAAAGCAGGAGAGGCACCCTTCGGGGCCATCGTCTCCGGCGTACCGCTGCTCAATCATTCGGTGGCCCGCCGTGAGGCCTTCATGGCAGGACTTGTTGCGCGGCTGATGCCGGGCGCGCCCCTGATCCAATTTTCCTATGGACCGCATGCGCCCGTGGTGCCGCCCGCCGGCTATAGCGTGATCCGCACCGCATCCATCCTGGCCAATATCCCGCCGGCCAAGGTCTGGGTGTACCGCAAGACTTGAACTCTTTTGCTGCACCGGATGCTGCAGCAATTGCTGCAGCATAGGCCGGGTTATGCTGCACCCCATGCTGCGCGGTAAGCGTTTGATTCTATTTGGTATAATAAGACGACTTGGGGCCTGTCACCGATCTTCTGGCTGCTGCAGTCTCACCAGAATCACGGAGCCGCTCGGCAGCCGCGAAGGGCGACAAATCCGCGGCCAGGCCCTATGGAAAAGCCATGCTGAGCGATGAAGAGCTGGACCGCTATGCCCGCCATCTGGTGCTGCGGGAAGTGGGCGGCCCCGGGCAGGCGAAAATCCGAAGGGCCTGCGTGCTGATCGTGGGCGCAGGCGGGCTGGGCAGCCCGGCGGCCCTGTATCTGGCGGCGGCGGGGATCGGCAAGCTGGGACTGGTGGATGACGATACTGTCAGCCTCTCCAATCTCCAGCGCCAGATCCTGTTCCGCACCGCCGATGTGGGCCGGCTCAAGGTGGAAGCAGGGGCACAAGCGCTGAAGGCCCTCAATCCGGGTGTCCAAATCGAGGCGCATCCCGTCCGGCTTACCGCCGCCAATGCGATGGGATTGCTCGCGGGCTATGACATCGTGGCCGACGGCTCCGACAATTTCGCCACCCGCTTCCTGCTCAACGATGCCTGCTTTTTTGCGGGAAAGACCCTGGTATCTGCAGCAGTGACCGAATTCGAGGGCCAACTGGCCACCTACAAGGGCCATGAACCCGGATGCCCTTGTTATCGCTGTCTTTTTCCGGGGCCGCCCCCGCCCGGCACCGTGCCCAATTGTTCGGAAACCGGGGTGCTGGGAGCCGCCGCGGGGGTGATGGGCGCCTTGCAGGGGCTGGAAGTGCTCAAGGAGGCAGCCGGCATCGGCACGGGGCTGGCAGGGAAAATCCTGACCTACAAAGCCCTTACCGCCGAATTCCGCACCGCCCGCCTGCCCAAGGACCCCGCCTGTCCTTTGTGCGGAAGCGCCCCAACAATCATGGCTTTTGGCGATCACGGTTAACCGCCATTTAAAGCGATCCACGCCAACATGCTTGTCTTATTGGGCGCATCCGCGCCCGGGGGACACATGGGACGCGAGATCCATTACGAGATTTTCCGGCGGGTAGGCGCCCGCGGCGGTTGGACCTTGCATGAGGTGGCCTCCTCCCGCGACTTCGCCATCACGGTGGCGCAGGAGTTGATGGCCAGCGAGAAAGCCACCGGGGTCAAGGTGGTCAAGGAAACCTATAACGACGAGACCGGCGATTTCCTCACCCTGAAGATTTTCGAGGATGGGCATAACGAAGCCAAGCCCGATGCAGCGGATAAAGAGGCGCCATCCGCCCTGCCCTGCTTCAAGCCCGAGGATCTCTATTCCTATCACGCCCGCGCCACCATGAGCCGGTTGCTGGCGGACTTCCTGTCCCGCAACAAGATCACCATCACCGAGTTGATTCATCGCGCCGACATGCTGGAAAAGCTGGAAGCCACCGGCACGCTCTATCAGCACGCCGTTCAGAAGATCGCGGTGGCGCAGGCCGCCACGACCACCGCCGGCGTGCAACAGATCATCAAGAGCGTCAACGAGCTTACCACCCAGGCCTTCCATCGCGTCTATCGCGACCAGCGCAAGGGCCTGTTTCCCGATCCACACCCCCACCAGTTCGCCCAACTGGCGCAGAGCCTCTGGGGGCAAGGCAATGCCGCCTATGTCTTCAACGGCGCCCTGGCACGGCACCTGAAGGATGCCAAAGGCTGGGACGAAAAGGTCCTGATGCTGATCACCATCATGGAGAGCGCACCGTCCGAAGATGGTCCGCGCAAGCTGGTACTGTCGTCGATCGATGCAATCCTAGCGGAAATCCTCAACGGCTCGGCCGCCCTGCACGACCTGCTGGGACCGGCGGAAAATCTGGGCCAGGCGCTGAACAACCTGGTGACCCTGTTCCTGGGCCAGAAGAGCAACGGAGACGCGCGCGGACAAGGCCTGGCGGCGCTGATGCAGCATTTCGCGGCCGACAATCTGCCCGAAGCGCGCACGGCAATAGCCAACCGCATCGTCGCCGAGTTCAAAAGCAGCAAGCGGCTTTGCCCGGAATTCATGGTCGAGGAACTCAAGACCCTGCGTTCCATCGCCAACCGCATCGTCATGGGCATCGGCAAGTATCTCAGTCATGAGGACCTGATCGAAGCCTTCACCGGGCGTTCAAAGCGGCTGGTAACGCCGGAGGCGCTGGCCCAGTACATCGCCGAGGCCGGGCCCGATGAAAAGATCGAGCGCCTGCTGTTCGTCGAGGACAATATCATCGGCGCGGAAAACAAGCGCCAGCTCGCCACCTATGTGATGCCGATCCTCAATTCAGCGTCCTTCGAGAACCATTTCAACAATCCCAAGATCCCCTTGCTGCAGCGGTTGCAGCGCCTGGCGCAATTGCAGGCGCGGATGCGCCGGTCCGGTTTTGTGGATGTGACCCGCGAGGAGGTCGCGCAGCGGATGGACGGGATCGCGATGCAGGTGGCCGCGCGCGGCAAGCTGTTCGAATCCATCGAAACACGCCCGACTTCGCCGGTGGAAAAGACGCAGACCCTACTGAAGCTGGCGACCGGCGGCATCTTGACCGAAGGCGCGCTGTTGGGCCGGGCCCGCGACCTGATCCTGGGCCATCTTTCCCAGCCCGGATTCCTCACCGGCTATATGGCGGCCCAAGCCAAGGATGCATCGCCCGACAGCGAAAAGATCATGAGCGAGTTGATGGAAAGTTTGGGCAAGGCCGGCATCACGGCCGAGACCGGGCTGAAGTCCATCGCGGCGTGAATCTCGTGAATGCCAGACCCTTGAGGCCGCAGTGACGCCAGGTCATTTCACGATTTGGCAACCATATCGGTGCGAAAACCACGTTAAGGAATTCGGCTTGGAGAGATGCCTATGTCGTCATACGTAAAAATGATGACGACAGCGATAAGGCTATCGGCTTTTGCCAGCATTCTGCTTGGCAGCTTCTTCATTTTGAACCTGCTCTGCGGCCTGTTCTTTTCAGACGCGGCGCGCGCCATGATCTGGGCGTCGATTTTGATGCTTGTGGTCGGGCTGGCAGTCGCATGCATCGCCCGAAATCGCCTTGCGGGGCTGTCCAATCGCTGGGTCGCCAAGACCGAAACATGGCTGGAGTCGTGTTCGGCCGAGATTACCGAATGGGTCGACCGCATACCGCTATCAAGTTTGCGCCTGACGGTTATCGCCACCGCGGCTCTGACGCTGTTTCTGGAACTAGTCCTGATACGGTGGGAATCCGGCATATTCGCCGTCTTCGCGCTCTACAAGAATTTCACATTGTTGTCCTGTTTCTGCGGGCTGGGGATCGGCTACGCGAAGTCGCGGGATAAATTGCTCACTTTGTCTTGCAGCCTTCCGATGATCGTGGTGCTGCTGCTGGTTTTCGGCCTGTTCCGCTACGGAATGGGAGACATCGGAAACGCGCTCTTTCAGGTCGTGCCCGTCCGCGAGGAAGCCTCGGTATTCTTTGCTTTCGACCCGCACGCGAGCCTTGTCATCTATTTCGCGCATGCCCTGCCGGTGTGGTTTCTGTTGGCCATCACCTTTGTATTGAACACCCTGGTGCTTCTGCCGATCGGCCAGTTTTGCGGCCGGCTGATGCAACGCATGCCGCCATTGGCGAGCTATGGATACAATCTGCTGGGAAGCATAGCCGGCGTCGTGCTGCTGTTCGCGCTCAGCTGGGCATGGGCAGGGCCCGTCATATGGTTCGGCATATCGGCGGTGGGATTGGCTTTCTTCCAACTGGTTTCGCGCTCGGCCCGCAAGATCGCGTTGGGGTCGGCTTTCGGATGCGTGATACTGGCGGCCTGGCCGGTAACCCCCATGGTCCAGACCATCTATTCGCCCTACCAGCTTATCGAGAAGGCGACCCAGCCAAACGGCCTGATGGCGATCCTGATTTCCGGCAGCTACTACCAAAAAGTATTCGATCTGAGCCCGGCGAACCCCAACCGGGAGACGGACGACTCTCTCCGGAAAATCATCGGCTATTACGAGCTGCCCTTCAAAACGGCGAAGTCGCTTGGCCAGGTCGCGATCGTCGGCGCCGGCAGCGGCAATGACGTCGCCTCGGCCTTGAGAAACAAGGCGGGCCATGTCGATGCCGTGGAAATCGATCCGGCCATACGCGACCTGGGCATAGAAAATCATCCCGAACATCCCTATCAGGACGTTCGCGTGCGTTCCGTGATCAACGATGCCCGCAATTTCTTCCGCACCACCACAACCTCCTATGATGCGATCGTCTATGGCGTGCTGGATTCCCATATTGTGGTTTCCCACGGCGCCAACATGCGGGTCGATTCCTTTGTCTATACCAAGGAGGGCCTGCAGGACGCGTTCGAGCATCTCAAAGACGGCGGCGTGATGAGCGTGTCTTTCGCCTTGCCCAACGCGCTGATGGGCGAGAAGGTGTTCCGGATCTTGAAGTCCCTGCCCGAAGCCGGGCAGCCTGTGGCGATTCTGACCGGATATGACAGCAACAACACGACGACATTCATGGTGAGCAAAAACGCCGCTGTGCAATTGCCGGCGGAGTTCATGAAACACCACCAGCTCACCGACATCACCCGTGATTATGCGGCAACGTCGGCCAAGGCGATCGACTTGCCCACTGACGATTGGCCGTTCTTCTATCTTGAAAAGAAGATGTATCCCCAGACCTATCTGATGTTGCTGGCGCTTGTCCTGGGAATCGCCTTCTTCCTGGTCCGCGATCTGCTTCCGTCCCGGGCGTGGCAGCCTCCGATGCTTCCCTTTTTCTTCCTGGGCGGCGGCTTCATGCTGATAGAAACCAAGGCCATCACCGAACTCGGCCTTTTGTTCGGCAATACCTGGCATGTGGTCGGGATCACGATCATCAGCGTTCTGGTGATGGCATATCTGGCAAATATCTTCGCCGCGCGCCTGACGCGTCAGGCCGTGACCTTGTCCTTCCTGGGCCTCTTTGTGGTCCTGCTCATCGGATACACGGTCGCAATTCACGGAAGCATTCCTGGCGCGGCGCTGCCGGAGAGACTTCTTCTAATTGCGCTTCTGGTTGGTCCGCTGTTTTTTTCAGGGCTGGTGTTTTCGACGCTCCTGAAGCGCGTCGAAAACATATCGGTGGCCATGGCCTACAACCTGATGGGGGCGATGCTCGGAGGCGCGCTAGAATACAATTCCATGCGCTTCGGATTTTCGTCGCTGTACCTGATCGCGCTTGGCCTGTACGGCCTGGCCTGGATCACGATGCTTCCGATCCCCAAGCGCGATCTATCGTTGGGCCCTGTGATGGTTGGCCAGGTTCATCCGGAAAATCAGTGAGCCGCATCCCAATTGTCGGCCGCGCGGGCTTCCACGACCAGCGGCACAGAGATTTCCACCGCGGGCAGCGAGGCCTTCTCCATCACCTGCTGGATCAGCTTGCGGGCCTTCTCCACGTCCTTGTCCGGCGCCTCGAAGATCAGTTCGTCATGCACCTGCAGCAGCATGCGGGCGCTGTTCTTGGCCTCGGCCAGTGCGCCCGGCAGCCGGACCATGGCGCGGCGGATGATGTCGGCGGCCGAGCCCTGGATGGGCGCGTTGATGGCGGCGCGTTCCGCGCCCCCGCGGAATCCGGGCACCTTGGAGTTGATCTCGCGGATATGGATGCGCCGCCCGAACAGGGTTTCGACAAAGCCATGGGTCCGCGCCAATTGCTTGGTCTCTTCCATGTAGTCCCGGATGCCGGGAAAGCGGGTGAAGTATTTCTTGATGTAATCGCTGGCCTCGCTTTGCGGGATGCCCAACTGGTTGGCCAAGCCGAAGCCTGAAATGCCATAGACGATGCCGAAATTGATCGCCTTGGCGCGGCGGCGCACTTCCGGCGGCATATCCTTCACCGGCACGCCGAAAATCTCCGACGCCGTCATGGCGTGAATGTCGAGATTGTCGGCGAAGGCCTTCTTCAGTTGGGGAATATCGGCGATATGGGCCAACAGGCGCAGCTCGATCTGGCTGTAGTCGGCACTGATCAGCTTATGCCCCTTGGCCGCAACGAACGCCTGGCGGATGCGGCGGCCTTCCTCGGTGCGCACCGGGATGTTCTGCAGATTGGGATCGGTGGACGCCAGCCGCCCGGTGGAGGTGGAGGCCATGGCATAAGACGTGTGCACGCGACCGGTCTTGGCATTGATATAGGTGGGCAGCGCATCGGTATAGGTGCCGCGCAGCTTGGCCAACCCACGCCAGTCCAACACCTTTTTGGCAATAGGAATCCCTTGCGCCGCCACATCTTCCAGCACATCGCTGTCGGTGGACCAGGCGCCGGTCTTGGTGCGGCGCCCCCCTTCCAGCTTCATGCGGTCGAACAGGATCTCGCCCAATTGCTTGGGTGACCCGATATTGAAATCCTGGCCCGCCAGTTTGTGGATGTCTTTTTCCAGCGCCGCCTGCTGTTTGGCGAAATCGTTGGAAAGCTTGCGCAGCAGCTCCGGATCGATGCTCACCCCAGCCCGTTCCATGTCGGCCAGAACCATCACCAGCGGCCGTTCCAGGGTCTCATAGACGCAACGCTTGTTCTTTTCGCGCAATTGCGGCTTGAGCAGCATATAGAGCCGCAAGGTGACATCCGCATCCTCAGCCGAATATTTGGTGGCTTCCGCGACCGGCACACAGTCAAACCCGATCTTGTCCTTGCCCTTGCCGGTGACTTCGCCGAAGGCGATGGGCGTGTGGGACAGATGCAGCTCGGACAGTTCGTCCATGCCATGGCCATGCAGGCCGCCTTCCAGCACATAGGACATCAGCATGGTGTCGTCGATGGGCTCGAGCCGGACGCCGCGCTGCAGGAAGATCAGGGCGTCATATTTGAGGTTCTGGCCCACCTTGAGGATGGAGTCGTCCTCCAACAGCGGCTTGAGTTTGGCCAGCACATCGGCTTCCGCCATCTGGACGATTTTCTCGCCGCCGTCCTGGGCCTGTGACAGGTCGAGCGAAAGCCCGTCACCCTTGCGATGGCCACAAGGAATGTAACAGGCCTCGCCCGGCGCCACCGCCAGCGACACACCGCAGAGATTGGCGGTCATCGGATCGAGCGAGGTGGTTTCGGTGTCCACACAGACCGCGCCCGCTTCGTGCGCCCGCGCGATCCAGCGCTCCAGGCTCTTTGCGTCCGTCACGGTGATATAGGCATCGTGATTGATCGGCGCGCGCAAGGCGCTGGTATCCGCCGGTGTCTCGCCCTGGATCTCCGGCAGTTCCGGTTTGGGCGGCAGCACATTGGCCACCGTGGGCGCTGCCTCAATCGCATCCAGGTCGGTGACCTCATAATGCGCCGCCACCCGCTTGGTGATGGAGGTGAATTCCATCGCCTTGAGGAAGGCCAGCAGGTCTTTGCAGTCGGGTTCACGCACCGCGAATTCGTCCGGCTGCTCCTTCAGCGGCACATTGGTGTCCAGAGTCACCAGCCTGAGAGAGACGCGGGCATTCTCCGCATTCTCGATCAGGGTCTCGCGGCGCTTGTTCTGCTTGATCTCGCCGGCTTTGCTGAGCAGGGTCTCGACATCGCCATAGATGTTGATCAGCTCGGCCGCCGTCTTGATGCCGATGCCCCGCACACCAGGGACATTGTCGGTGGAATCGCCGGCCAGCGCCTGGACCTGGATCACCTTGTCCGGGGTGACGCCGAACTTCTCCAGCACTTCCGCGCTTTTGAGGCGGCGGTTCTTCATGGTGTCCAGCAATTCCACTTCGCCGTCCACCACCAGCTGCATCAGGTCCTTGTCGGAGGAGATGATGGTGCAGCGCGCCTTGGCCTTTTGCGCCAGCCGGGCATAGGTGGCGATCAGGTCGTCGGCCTCATAGCCGTTCATCTCGACACAGGCGATGCCGAAGGCGCGGGTGGCGTCGCGCACCAGCGGGAATTGCGGAATCAGGTCTTCCGGCGGCGGCGGGCGGTGCGCCTTGTATTCCTTGTAGATATGGTTGCGGAAGGTTTTCTCGCTGGCGTCGAAAATCACCGCCAGATGGGTGGGCTGCTCGGGACCTTTCATGTCCTCCAAGAGCTTCCACAGCATGTTGCAATAGCCCGACACCGCGCCGACAGGCAGGCCGTCGGACTTGCGGGTCAGCGGCGGCAGGGCGTGATAGGCGCGGAACAGATAGCCCGAACCATCAACCAGGTAGAGATGATCCCCCTTTTTGAGGGCGCTCAATGATGTGTCGCTCCGGCTTTCAGCACAAAGCGCCGGTCGCAATAGGGGCATTCGACGAAACTTTCGTCGCCCATTTCCAGATAGACCTTGGGATGGCCCAGCGCGCCGCCGCCGCCGTCGCAGGCGACACGGGTGCTATCGGTTTCGATGATTTCAGGGGCCTCGACAGGCATGGAAAAGTTCCGGATTGGCGGGAAGAAAATCGAAGATTGGGCGGATCATACAAGTTAAGATTTGAGGGGCAAGAGGCGGGTTCGCGCATGGTCAGACTGTCGAAAATCTATACGAAAACCGGTGATACCGGCGAAACCGGGCTGGGTGACGGCAGCCGGATTTCCAAGGCGACCTGGCGGGTGCGGGCCATCGGCGCGGTCGACGAAACCAATGCCGCGATCGGCATCGCCCGTTGCCACGCTGCCGCTAGCAACGACGCGGAAGGCGATGCCGACGCCATGCTGGGCCGCATCCAGAACGACCTGTTCGACCTGGGCGCCGATCTCTGCGCGCCGGAGGAGGGCCGCAAATCCGAGGCCCGCCTACGGATTTCCCAGGCTCAGGTCGAGCGGCTGGAGCGGGAGATAGACACCATGAACGAAACCCTCGAGCCGCTCGCCTCCTTTATCCTGCCCGGCGGCACCGCGCTGGCGGCGCATCTGCATCTGGCGCGCACCATCGCCCGGCGGGCCGAGACCATGATGGTGGCGCTGGCGGAGCGGGAAAAAATCAACGAAGCAGCCATGCGCTATATCAACCGCCTGTCGGATCATTTGTTTGTGATGGCGCGCACCGCCAACAAGGACGGCATGGGCGATGTGTTATGGATTCCCGGCGAAAATCGCTAGACCGAGCCTACTCAGGCCCGTGCCGCCGCCCAAAAACGAACGCAAAGATTACACCCAACACTCCAGTCGCCGCCCAGGCCGGCAAAGCCAGCGAAGAATAAACCCCCTGCGCCATGAAGGCGGCGTGGTTCTGCACCCAGCTTTTGAAGCCGCCCAGGCTGGCGGGATGGATCATGCCCCACACCGCATCCAGGCTTCGCACCGTCAGTTCGCCGCCCCGCTCCAGCGAACTGACTGCATCCGCGCCCAGGAACAGGAGGGCGGCCACAATCAGGATCAGGCTGATGAGACGCATGAACACGGTCATGACAGAGCAATAGCGTGGGCACGCCTTCCTCACAAGAACGGGCGCCGCCCTTAAGCAATTGAAATTCAACGGATAAGCAGAGACAAAAGCGCCCACGAAGCTTTCGCTTCGCGGGCGGCCTTTGAATGCAGGTGCGAAGGGCCTAGGCCTGCGGTGCTTCCGCGTGGGCCTCAGTCTTCTTCTTGGAGATGTCTTCGCCGGTGGTCTGATCCACCTGCTTCATCGACAGGCGCACCTTGCCGCGATCGTCGAAGCCGAGCAGCTTCACCTTCACGGCCTGGCCTTCCTTGACCACATCCGACGGTTTGGCAACGCGGCTGGAAGCCAGTTCGCTGACATGCACCAGCCCGTCCTTGGGCCCGAAGAAGTTCACGAAGGCGCCGAAGTCCATCACCTTGACGATCTTGCCGTCATAGATCTGGCCGACTTCCGGCTCCGCGGTCAGGCCGCGAATCCACTTCAGCGCCGCCTTGATCGACTCGCCGTCGGCCGAGGCCACCTTCACCGTGCCATCGTCCTCGACATTGATCTTGGCGCCGGTCTTTTCCACGATCTCGCGGATCACCTTGCCGCCGGTGCCGATCACGTCGCGGATCTTGTCGACCGGGATCTTGATCTGCTCGATGCGCGGGGCGTGTTCGCCCAGTTCGGCGCGGGCGCCGGTCAGGGCCTTGTTCATCTCGCCCAGGATGTGCAGGCGGCCGTCCTTGGCCTGCGCCAAAGCGGCCTTCATGATCCCCTCGGTGATGCCGGCGATCTTGATGTCCATCTGCAGCGAGGTGACGCCCTCTTCGGTGCCCGCCACCTTGAAGTCCATGTCGCCCAGGTGATCTTCGTCACCCAGAATGTCCGACAACACCACATGGCGGTCGCCTTCCAGGATGAGGCCCATGGCGATACCGGCGGTGGGCTTCTTCAGCGGAACGCCCGCATCCATCAGCGCCAGGGAGGTGCCGCACACCGTCGCCATCGAAGAGGAGCCGTTGGACTCGGTAATCTCCGACACCATGCGGATCGTGTAGGGGAATTCGTCCTTGCTGGGCAGCATCGGATGGATGGCGCGCCAGGCCAGCTTGCCGTGACCGATTTCGCGGCGGCCGGGCGAGCCCATGCGGCCGGTCTCTCCGACGCTGTAGGGCGGGAAATTGTAGTGCAGCATGAAGGTCTGCTTGCCGGTACCTTCCAGGCTGTCCACGAACTGTTCGTCTTCCGCGGTGCCCAGGGTGCAGATGCAAAGCGCCTGGGTTTCGCCGCGGGTGAACAGCGCCGAACCATGGGTGCGCGGCAGGATGCCGACTTCCGCCACGATGGGACGCACGGTGGTGGGGTCGCGGCCGTCGACGCGCTTCTTGGTGTCCAGCACCGCGTTGCGCATCACATCGGCTTCGACGTCATGCAGCAGCGCGCCATAGACATTGGCCGGCACCTTGCCGTCGCCTTCGCCCACGAACTGCTCGGCATACTTCTTCTTCACCGCACTCAGCGCATCGCGGCGCTCGAACTTGATGGGAAGCTGGAACGCCTTGGCCAATTCCGACGAGGCGGACGCCTTGATGGCAGCGCGCACCGGGGCATGAACGTCCTGGGGCACGGGGCGCGGATCCTTCGCCGCCTTCTCCGCCAGGCGGATGATGGCATCGATAGCTGTCTGCATCTGCTTGTGGCCGAACATCACGGCACCCAGCATCACATCTTCGCTGAGCTCCTGGGCTTCGGATTCCACCATCATCACCGCATCCCGGGTGCCGGCGACCACCAGCTCCAGCTTGGAGTCCGGATAGGCGTCGATACTGGGGTTCAGCACATATTCGCCGTTGATGTAGCCGACGCGGGCCGCTCCGATCGGGCCCATGAAAGGGAGGCCCGACAGGGTCAGGGCGGCGGACGCCGCGATCATCGCCACGACATCGGGATCATTCTCCAGGTCATGGGAGAGAACCTGCGCCACCACCAGGACTTCATTCTTGAAGCCGTCGGCGAACAGCGGGCGGATGGGACGGTCGATCAGGCGCGAGATCAGGGTCTCGCGCTCGGTCGGCGCGCGCTCGCGCTTGAAATAGCCGCCCGGAATCTTGCCGGCAGCGTAGTAGCGTTCCTGGTAGTTTACGGTCAGCGGGAAAAAATCCTGGCCTTCCTTGGCGGAGGCGGCGCCGACAGCGGTCGCGAGCACAACGGTCTCGCCATAAGTGGCCAGCACTGCGCCGTCAGCCTGACGCGCGATCTTGCCGGTCTCGAGGGTCAGCGTGCGGCCGCCCCATTCAAAGCTTTCCTTTTGTACGTTGAACATTTTGGTTTTCTTTCGTCATCGCCTGACGCCGTATTGCGGCAGGCCTTCTTTTTGGTTGCCCCGGCTCCTGGCCGAAAGCTTCCAGAGCTCCCCTATGGAGCCTGCTTTATCGAAAAGCTCATCCTTTCGAAAAGCAAAGCAACGGCTGGCGCCTTTGCACCAGCCGTTGCCAATTCTGTTTTCCCCACGCAACTCAGCGGCGCAGGCCCAGTTTCGCGATGATGCTTTCGTAGCGCTGCACATCGCGGGACTTCACATAGTCCAGCAAATTGCGGCGCAACGACACCATCTTGATCATGCCGCGACGGGAATGATTGTCCTTGGAGTGGGTCTTGAAGTGTTCGGTGAGGTTGGTGATGCGTTCCGACAGGATCGCGATCTGCACTTCCGGCGAACCGGAATCGTTGGTGCCGGTCGCATGTTCGGCGATCAGCTGTTTCTTGCGTTCAGGCGTAATCATCGGTCATCCGCTAGGTGAGAAGTTGAAGACACGAAACGGACGAAGCTCACCTTCGGCGATTTCGGCCAATGCCACGGGCGAACCCTCCTCATCCTTGAGGTAGACGGTCTGGCCGGGGAGCTCGCCCTCGCCGAATCCATCCTTCATGCGGGCGAACAGGTTCGCGCGGATGAGAATGGGGTTTCCGGATCGGATGCGAACCGTATCTGGACCACTGACAGCCAGCGCCGGGATGCCGTCCAGCGCGGTCGAAAGGGGCCTCAAATACCCAAAAGCGGCGGGACTATGCATAAAAGGGGTCAGGGTATCCAGCCCGACCGCGTCTTTTTCCGTCCAGGCGCCCAGCCGGGTGCGGCGCAGGGCCGAAACATGGCCCAAAGTGCCCAAGGCCAGGGCGATGTCACGCACCCAGGATCGGACGTAAGTGCCTTTGCCACAACGGATTTCAAAGACCGCCTGACCGGGTTCCGCGGCCACCAGCCGGGCCTCGTGCACCGCGACCTGCCGGGGTTCCAGGGTCACGGTTTCCCCATCCCGGGCCAGGTCGTAGGCCCGCTCGCCTGCAACCTTGATGGCGGAATAGGCCGGCGGCACCTGAGTCAGCAGGCCGGTAAAGCGGGGCAGGACGGCTTCGATTTCGGCCGCGCTGGGACGCTTGTCCGACGTGCCGGTGACCACGCCTTCGGCATCGTCGCTGTCGCGGCTTTCGCCCCAACTGGCGGTGAAGCGGTAAATCTTTTCCGCATCCATGGCGTAGGGGACGGTCTTGGTCGCCTCCCCCATGGCGATGGCCAGGATGCCCGTCGCCATGGGATCGAGCGTTCCGGCATGGCCGGCTTTCTGGGCATCAAAAATGCGCCGCACCGCTGCCACCGCCTGGGTGGACCCCATGCCCTGTGGCTTGTCCAGGATGATCCATCCATGGACCGGATTACCTTTTTTTCTCCGGCCCATTATTCGTTTTCTTCTTCTTCGCCGTCGTGACTGGCCGCGAGGTCCCGCTGGACCTCCGGCGATTTAAGAATGGCCTCGATCTTCTGCGCTTCGGCGAAAGACTCGTCTTCGACAAAGCGCAGGTCTGGCGTGAATTTCATCGTGATCAGATGGCCCATCTCGCCGCGCAGGAATCCCTTGTGGCGGTTCAGTGCCGCGACAATCGCCTTGGCGTTCTCGCCGCCCAGGGGCTCGCAATAGACCGTGGCGTAACGCATGTCGGGCGACGGCTTGACCTGGGTGATGGTGATCGACACGCCTTCCAACTCTGCATCGCGGATTTCATTCTCGCGCAGCACCTCGGCCAGGGCGTGGCGCAGCGCCTCGCCCACCCGGAGCTGACGCTGAGTGGGGCCGTCTTTTGCGTCGGCATTGCCGCGCCTTGTGTTGCGTACCGGCCGGCGGGGATGGGAAGGGCGAGGCATGGCTCAATTCTCCGGATAACCGAACCGCGCCGCGAAGGGCGCGAGCCAGGGAAGGATGGGGGCAAGCTGGGTTTGATAACGCCGCCATTGCGCCAGGCCGGAATCGGTGAGGCCACGGGCAAGCTGGATGCCGGACGGCGTATCGATGACTTGTGCCTTGGCGCGGTCGGAGAAGGCGCGCATTTCATTGCGAAAATCCAATCCCAGGAAATTGCAGATGCGCCGCGTTTCGTCTTCGAAATCCGTGACCAGGCTTTCGTGGCGTACTTCCAGCAGGTCGAGTTCAAGTTTTTCGCGATAGATATCGATCAGCCGCATCACTCCGCCATAATAGGCGGCGGTGGTTTCCAGGCCGGTGAATTGATACATGCCGGGGTTCATTGCAAAGCGGCGGCGGAAACAGGAGAGAACCACGTCGCGGGGATCGCGCAGAGCGAACAGAATTTTGGCGCGCGGAAACAGCTTGGCGATCAGGGGCAAAAACACGGCATTGAGCGGCATCTTGTCGATAAAGACCGGCCTGGTGGCAGCGGACTCGGTCTCGGCTACCCGTTTCCAATAGGCCTGGCGCCAGGATCCAAGTTCGGCATCAGACAGAGCCGCCAACCGATCCAGATCGGCATCGGAGCCGAAAAAGGCCGAGGCCGAATCCATCAGGCAGGTGCGCTCATCCATCGCCGTCACATCGGGATGGGCCGCCAGAACCTGTTCCAGAAGGGTGGTGCCGGAACGTGGAAAGCCGACCAGAAACACATGGGTGCGGTCATCGGCCGGCGGCAGTGACGGTGCGCGCCAAGCCTGCGCCGCGGACCGGCGGAAATAATCCGCCAGCCGCTGTTCGCGCGCCGCCACATTTTCAAAGCCTGCCATGGCGGGCGCAAAAGCGTCGCGTTGTAGCGCCTTGGAAGCGGCATATGCCGCAAAGGCTTCGGCGGTGCGGTCCTGCGCGTCCAATATGTCGCCCGCCAGACCCAAGGCATAGGCCCGATTCCCCGGTCCGAGATTGGGGTCCTGCACCAGGGCGGAGACCTGCACTTCCGCCGTTGCCATGTCCTTCTGTTCAAGCGCCGCATGGGCCATCGCGATCCGCGCCGCCGCCTCGCGCGGATTGATGGCCAGAGCCCGCGTCGCCAATTCGCCCGCCGCCTTGGTATCGCCGCGCCGCACCGCCAGCATCGCCAGCCGCGCCCAGGCTTCGGCCTGGGAGGGGTCCAGCGCCACCACCTGTTCAAACGCGGAACGCGCCGCATCCAGCCGACTGAGATCCTCCAGCGCCAGGGCGCGGCCGAAATGCAGGCGCGGATCGGATTCGATCGTTACCGCCGTGTCGAAGACTTCCAGTGCCTCGCGCGGTTTTCCCAGCCGGGAAAAACATTCGCCCAGCGCATTAAGCAGATCGACATGGCGCGGGGTCTGTTCGCGCGCCCGAAGCAGAAGCGGCAGCGCGCCCTGATTGTCGCCCGCATGCATGCGCCCGAGGCCCGCCAGGCCCAGCAAGGTGGGATGGCCCGCCCCGGCATTGACGGCGTCTTCGCTGAGCCGCATCGCCTGGAGCAGGTCCTTTGCCCAAAGTGCGGATTCGACGGCAGCCAGGGTGGCAGCGATGTCGCGGGTCTGCGTGCCGGCCGAAGCCATGGCTCACCTGTGCCTGGCGTCAATTATTCCAAATTACCCAAGCGCGCGCTGAATGGTTTCGACCTCGAAACATTCGATGACGTCACCCTTCTGCATATCCTGATAGTTCGTGAACGCCATGCCGCATTCCTGGCCGGACTGGACCTCGCGCACTTCGTCCTTGAAGCGCTTCAAGGTGGAAAGTTCGCCTTCATGGATCACGACATTGTCGCGGATCAGGCGCACCTTGGCGCCGCGGCGGACCACGCCTTCGCTGACCTTGCAGCCCGCGACCTTGCCGACCTTGGAGATGTTGAACACTTCCAGGATCTCGGCATTGCCCAGGAACTTCTCGCGTGTCTCGGGCGTGAGCATGCCCGACAGCGCCGCTTTCACGTCATCCACCAGATTGTAGATGATGTTGTAGTAGCGGATCTCCACGCCTTCGCGCTTGGCACGGTCGCGCGCCTGATTGTTGGCGCGGACATTGAAGCCGATGACGGCGGCTCCGCTGGCATGCGCCAGGATCACGTCGCTTTCGGTGATGCCGCCCACGCCGGATTGCAGGATCTGCGCGCCCACTTCGCTGGTGGCGAGCTTGGCCAGGGCGCCCTGAATGGCTTCGCTGGAACCCTGCACGTCGGTTTTCAGCACCAGCGGCAACAGGCGCTTTTCGCCGGCTTCGCGGGTCTGCAGCAATTGATCGAGCGTCTGGCGCGACGACGAGGCCTGACGCTGCTCGCGGCGCTTGCGGCCGCGATATTCCGCCACTTCACGCGCGCGGGCTTCCGATTCCACCACAACCATTTCGTCGCCGGCTTCCGGCGCGGCCGACAGGCCCAGCACTTCGATAGGTGTGGAAGGTCCAGCGGATTGCACCGTCTCGCCGCGTTCATTGGCCAACAGGCGTACCTTGCCCCATTCCGCACCGGCCACCACGATGTCGCCCACCTTCAAGGTGCCGCGCTGTACCAGCACGGTGGCGACAGGTCCGCGGCCCTTGTCCAGTTTGGCCTCGATCACCGCGCCTTCGGCGGGCCGGTCAGGATTGGCTTTGAGGTCGAGGATTTCGGCCTGCAGCAGAATGGCTTCTTCCAGCTTGTCCAGACCAAGACCCTTGGTGGCGGAGACTTCGACGGCCTGGGTTTCGCCGCCCATGTCTTCGACCTGGACTTCGTATTGCAGCAGTTCGGTCTTCACCCGGGTGGGATTGGCATCGCCCTTGTCGATCTTGTTGACGGCCACAATCATCGGCACGCCGGCTGCCTTGGCATGGGCGATGGCCTCGACCGTCTGCGGCATCACTCCGTCGTCGGCCGCCACCACCAGGATGACCAGGTCGGTGACCTTGGCGCCGCGGGCGCGCATCTGGGTGAAAGCGGCATGGCCTGGCGTGTCCAGGAAGGTGATCTTCTGGCCGGATTTCAAATTCACCTGATAGGCGCCGATATGCTGAGTGATGCCACCGGCTTCCCCCGACACGACGTCGGTTTTGCGCATCGCGTCCAAGAGCGAGGTCTTGCCATGGTCGACGTGACCCATGACGGTGACCACCGGCGGGCGCGGCTGAAGGTTGGAATCTTCGTCCTTGGCGCCGGTCAGGCCTTCCAGCACATCGCTTTCGGCGACGCGCTTGACGACATGGCCATATTCGCTGGCCACCAGTTCGGCGGTGTCGGCATCGATCACGTCACTGGGCGTGGCCATCATGCCGTTCTTCATCAGCACCTTGATGACATCGACGGTACGCCGCGCCATACGGTTGGCGAGATCGGCCACCGTGATGGTTTCCGGAATGATGATGTCGCGCGGACCGGCCGGGCCGGCGGGCTGCTGCTGATGGCCCTTGTTGACGCGCTGCAAATGGCGCTTGTAGGAGGCGACCGAGCGCACCCGCTCGTCATCGTCTGAAAGCGCACGGGTGACGGTCAGCTTGCCGCGGCGGCGCTCGCCTTCGGCCTTTTTGGGCGCGGGCGTTTTGGGCGCGCCGGGCTTGCCGGGACCGCCCTTCTTGCCGCCGCTCTCTTCTTCTTCTTCGTTTTCCAGCCTGCGGCGCGGTGCGTCGGCAACGGGTTCGACGGTCTTTTGCGTCTCGCGCCGGGCGGCTTCCTGCTCGGCGCGCTTCTTGGCCAGGTCATCGGCCGCCTTGCGGGCGTCCTCTTCAATTTTGCGCTTTTCGGCCGCGATCCGTTCGGCCTTGAGCTGCTCTTCCTCGCGGGCGCGGCGTTCAGCTTCCTGCTCGGCGATGCGGCGGGCTTCGCTGTCGGAGACGCGGGCATCGGCCAGGGCGGCGGCGCGGCGGGCTTTTTCTTCGTCCGAAAGCTGGCGCAGCACCACGCCACGCGGGGCTGCGGCCTTGTCGGCAGCGGCCGGTGCCTTGGCTGTCGGTGTGGGCGCCGCCGCGGGCTTATCGGCAGCCTTGGCGGCCGGCTTGGCGGCGGTGGCCGGCGGCGCGGCGGAGCGCTTTTTCTCCACCACCACGGCTTTGGTGCGGCCATGGCTGAAGCTTTGCTTGACGGTGGAAGTTTCCGTCTTCTTCAGCGACAGCGTCTTGGCCGGACGCTTGGTTTCGTCGGTATCACTCATGAATCTCTTTCAGTGCCAAAGCGGGTTGAGGTGCGAACCTTGGCGCGGAAACCGGAAAGGCGTTCCGCATCAAGGATCAAACGGTCTGCAAGGCCGCGCGGCTGGACGGCGGCATGTATCACATTCTCGCGTCCCAGCGCCAAGCCCAATTCGGCGCTGGTGAGGGTTTCGATAACCACACACGCAAGTTCCAGGCGGTGCGCGGCGGCGTAGAGTTTGCGCTTGCCGTCCGGCGAACCGTCATAGGCCTCGATCAGGACCTTGGGCGGCTTGGGGCTTTCCAGCGCCCGCAGCACATTGTCGAAGCCCAGCACCAGCGCGCCCGAACGCCGTGCGATCCCCAGATCGCCCAGTATCCGTGCTACCAGCGCCTTTTCCGCGCGCGCGGCTAGATCGGCATCCGCGGTCACTTGTGCCTTGGCGGCGCGGGCGAAGAGCTTCTTTTCCACCGCCTTGTTGACGGCGTCTTTGGTGGCTTCCACCCAAAGTCCCCGGCCAGGCAGCTTGGCCGCCACGTCGGGGACCACTGTGCCATCCGGGCCGGCGACAAAACGCAAAAGACGGTTTTCGGGCAATATTTCGCCCGACACGATATCGCGCCGCTCGCGCGCATCGGCGCGCGAGCCACGGGAAGAATCCCCCCGCATATCGTCCGTCTCTTCCATTTTGCGTGCCACAGCGGTCATCAGGCTTCGGCGGGCTCCTCACCTTCGGCTTCTTCAGCAACTTCTTCTTCCACCGGCGCTTCGATCCAGCCGATCTTGACGCGCGCCTTCATGATGATGGCGTTGGCATCGTCGCTGGTGAGATTGAAACCTTCCAAGGCGCCGGGAATGCGCACGCGTTCCTTCTCCTTGCTGGTCTCGTAATAACCGATCAGATCATCGGTGGCGCAGCCGGCCAGGTCTTCCAAGCTTTTGACGTCATGCTCGCCCAGCGCCACCGCCATGGCGGGGGTGACACCTTCCACTTCCAGCACATCGTCGGCGACGCCCAGGGCCAGGCGCTTGTCGTCCAGCTCCTTGTTGCGGGCCTCGATGAATTCCAACGCCCGGCTTTGCAGTTCCTGCGCCGTCTCTTCGTCAAAGGCTTCGATCTGGGCCAGTTCGTTCAGCTCCACATAGGCCACGTCCTCGATGGTGGCGAAGCCTTCCGAGGCCAGCAGCTGGGCCACCGTCTCGTCCACGTCCAGCGATTCCATAAACAGCTGGGTGCGCTGGGCGAATTCCTTCTGGCGGCGCTCGGACTCCTCGGCTTCCGTCAGGATGTCGATCTGCCAGCTGGTGAGCTGGGAGGCCAACCGCACATTCTGGCCGCGGCGGCCGATGCCCAGGCTGAGCTGTTCGTCCGGCACCACCACTTCGACGCGATGGGTGTCTTCGTCCAGCACCACCTTGGTCACTTCCGCCGGCGCCAGGGCGTTGACGATGAAGGTCGCCGGATCGGGATTCCACGGGATGATGTCGATGCGCTCGCCTTGCAGTTCCTGCACCACCGCCTGGACGCGCACGCCGCGCATGCCGACGCAGGCGCCCACCGGATCGATGCTGGAATCCTTGCTGATCACCGCGATCTTGGCGCGGCTTCCCGGATCGCGGGCCACGGCGCGGATCTCGATCACGCCATCATAGATTTCCGGCACTTCCTGGGCGAACAGGCGCACCATGAACTGGGGATGGCTGCGGGAGAGGAAAATCTGCGGCCCGCGGGCTTCGCGGCGCACGTCATAGATATAGGCGCGGATGCGGTCGCCGGCGCGGAAGGATTCGCGCGGGATCATCTCGTCACGGCGCACCACGCCTTCGGCCTTGCCGAGGTCCACCACCACCGAGCCGAACTCGCTGCGCTTGACCACGCCATGCACCACTTCGCCGATACGGTCCTTGTATTCGTCATATTGGCGCTCACGCTCGGCATCGCGCACCTTCTGCACGATCACCTGCTTGGCGTTCTGGGCGTTGATGCGGTTGAAATCCACCGGCGGCAGGGTCTCGGCGATGATGTCGCCGATCTGGGCGTCGGGATTGCGGCGGCGCGCATCGGTGAGCGAAATCTCGGTCTTGTCGTTCTCCACCATCTCCACGACATGAAGATAGCGCGAGACATGGGTCTCGCCCGTCTTGGGATCGATATCGACCTTGATGTCGTTCTCGGTGCCATAGTGGGCTTTGGCGGCGCGCTGCATCGCCTCTTCCATCGCGGTCAGAACCACCTGCTTGTCGATGGATTTGTCCCGCGCGACGGCGTCGGCGATTTGCAAAAGTTCGAGCCGGTTGGCGGCCACTGTGCTTGCCATTGTTTTCTCCTGTAGTCCTCTAATTGTCGCTCCCGCTCTCGCGGGCGCTTCTAAGCGCCCTTGCGGGCCTTCAAATCCTCGTTGATGAGCTTGTCGGTCAGAACCAGTTTCGCATTGGCGACGGCGCGAAATGGAAACCGGATATCGGTGTTATCGGCGCGGATCATGACATCCTGGCCGTCCAGGCCCATCAGCAGACCGCGAAAGCGCTTGCGGCCTTTTATCTGGTCGCTCTGGATTTCGCTCTCGATGGGCGTGTGCAATTCGATCTTGGCTTCATGCCCGGCCCAGCGCGAGAAATCCATCAGCCGGGTCAGCGGCCGGTCGATGCCGGGCGAAGAGACTTCGATCTCGTAATCCCCTTCGATCGGGTTTTCGGCCTCGATGAAATCCAGCAGCGCGTGGCTGAGCTGGGTGCAGCCTTCCACGTCCATGCTGCCGTCGGGCCGCTCGGCCATCACTTGCAGGGTCTTGGCGGCGCCGCCCATGATGCGCAGGCGCACCAGCCTGAAGCCTGCCTTTTCAATGACAGGTTCAAAGACCGGTTCCAGATGCGATGCGGCCGCGACGACCATTCAACCTCGATAGCAAAGCCTTTTGCCCGCGGCGGCCCTTTCGGGCCGCCACACAACTTACTCGTGTTGTTTGGGATGGGGGCTATGTACGCCTTGAAGGACGTAATATCAAGGCTGGAACGGGGTTAATGCTTCTTCGGCAAGATGCCGACACTGACTTCGCCGGTGGCCACGGCCTCGTCGATCTTGCGCTGGCGGTCGGCCTCTTTCTTGAGAATGCGCTCTTTTTCCTGCCGGGCCTGGGCCTTTTCCAGCTTCTCGAACGGCGAGGGCTGGAACAGGATCAGGAACAAAGTAAGGGTGCAGAGCGCGGCGATCACCACCACCCCGATATCCCCAATGGCCGTGCCAAAAATCGGCGATTTTTCTTCGCGCTGCTCCTTCATGACGCAATTTTATCGCTTGCCGCGGCGGAAAGCGAAGTTCCTGTCGCTGGGGATCGTATAAACCGCAAAAAGGCCGGCGGACCCTTGATGGCCTTGGTTTCGTAACGGGTGGGGGGCCAATCGGCAGGCCGGTTTTTCCAGTCCGAAGGCCCCTCGGCCAGCCAGTCAAAGGCCGGGTGGGCCATCAGCCGTTCCAGGGCATAAGGCAGGTAAGATTTATCGTCCGTGGCAAAGCGCAATTCTGCCCCCGGCTTCAGCACCCTGGCCAACTGATCCAGCATCTCCATCTGCAGAAAACGGCGTTTGTGGTGCCGAGTCTTGGGCCAAGGATCGGGGAACAGCAGAAAGAACCGGTCCAGGCTGTGGTCGGGAAGCGCCTCGATAATCTCCCGCCCATCCCCTTCATAAATTCGAACATTGTTCAGAGGCATTTCTTCCAGTTTTGTCAAAAGCTTGGCGACACCCATTTCATAGGGTTCGGCCCCAATCAGGCCAATGTCCGGATGCTGCCCAGCCTGCCAGACCAGATGCTCGCCCGCACCAAAGCCTACCTCTAACCACAGTTCCCGAACACTGTTTGAAAACTGCCCAAAGGGCTCACGGCCGGGGTCGTAGGCCAGTTCGCCTAACAATGTTCGGCGCAGGCCCGCCTGCCGGGCGGACAGCTTGGGTCCCTTGCGTCGGCCATAAAGCTTGCGGCGCCGACGATCGGGATGTTCGGACTGGTCCATCGAAGCTCTTAAAGCACAACCGCCGCCCGCTGGGTGCGGGACGGCGGCCGGCAATCATCGATCCAAGTCTCAGGACAGGGCGGACTTTATCTGATCCGCCAGGTCGGTCTTCTCCCAGGAGAAGCCACCTTCCGCATCGGGCTCGCGGCCGAAATGGCCGTAAGCGGCGGTGCGGGCATAGATGGGCTTGTTGAGCTGCAGATGCTCGCGGATGCCGCGCGGCTTGAGGTTCATCAGCTGCGGCAGGATCTTTTCCAGCTTGGCTTCATCCACCTTGCCGGTGCCGTGGAGGTCGACATAGACCGACAGCGGCTCGGCCACGCCGATGGCATAGGCGAGCTGGATGGTGCAGCGGTCGGCGGCACCGGCAGCCACCACATTCTTGGCCAGATAGCGCGCGGCATAAGCCGCCGAACGGTCCACCTTGGTGGAGTCCTTGCCGGAGAAAGCGCCGCCGCCGTGCGGGGCCGCGCCGCCGTAAGTGTCCACGATGATCTTGCGCCCGGTCAGGCCGCAGTCGCCGTCAGGCCCGCCGATCACGAAAGCGCCGGTGGGATTGATGTGCCAGATGGTCTTATCGGTGATCCATTCCTTGGGCAGGGTCTCGCGGATATAGGGCTCCACGATCTTGCGGATGTCGGAGCTGGTCTGGTTCTCGTCCATATGCTGGGTGGAAAGCACGATCTGGGTGGCTTCCACCGGCTTGCCGTTGGCATAACGCAAGGTGACCTGGGACTTGGCATCGGGCCCGAGAGTCTTTTCCTTGCCGGATTTGCGCACCTTGGCCAGCAGTTCCAAAATCTTGTGGCTGTAGAAAATCGGCGCCGGCATCAGGGCCGGGGTCTCGCGGCAGGCATAACCGAACATGATGCCCTGGTCGCCCGCGCCTTCATCCTTGTTTCCCGAAGCATCCACGCCCTGGGCGATGTGGGCGGACTGGGCGTGCAGCAGGACTTCGACATTGGCGTTGCGCCAGTGGAAGCCGTCCTGCTCATAGCCGATATCCTTGATGGCCTTGCGCGCGACTTCCTCGACATCGCCGGCCTGCACCTTCTTGGGGCCGCGGGTCTCGCCCGCGATCACCACGCGATTGGTGGTGGCCAGCGTCTCGCACGCGGCGCGGATGTCCCAGGGGCTCATGCCCTCCTTGGGACCTTCGCGGAAGAACAGGTCCACCACTTCGTCCGAAATACGGTCGCACACCTTGTCGGGATGACCTTCGGAAACGCTTTCGGAGGTGAAGGGATAGTCGGTGCGCGCCATGGGGGACCTTTATCTTGCAAATGTGATGGTGGCGCGGCGCTGCCGGGCCGGGCTCCAGGGGCGCCTTCTTTGCAGGCTTGGGCGGGCGGGTCAACAGGATATGTCAAATATGACATATGCTTTGCAGTGGAATGGGATTCTCCGTTAGAGAACCCCCTGCTATACAGCGCCGAACCAAGGACCCCCCATGCGCACTGCGACCGTTGAACGCAAGACCCGCGAGACCGAGATTTCGGTCTCGCTCGACCTGGACGGGACCGGGGATGCCGATATCGACACCGGCATCGGCTTTCTGGACCATATGCTGGAGAGCTTCTCCCGCCACTCCATGATCGACCTGAAAGTGCGCGCCACCGGCGACCTGCATGTCGACTATCACCACACCACCGAGGATACCGCCATTGTGATCGGCCAGGCGGTGAAGAAGGCGTTGGGAGACTTTGCCGGCATCACCCGCTTCGGCTCGGCCCTGATCCCCATGGACGAGGCCCTGACCCGGGTGGCGATCGACATTTCCAATCGCCCCTATCTGATCTGGAAGGTGGAAATCCCCAAGCCCAAGTTGGGGGAGATGGACACCGAACTGTTCAAGGAATGGTTCCAGGCCTTCGCCCAGAATGCGGGCGTGTGTCTGCATATCGAAAATCTTTATGCCGACAACAGCCACCATATCGTCGAGACCTGCTTCAAGGGTCTGGCGCGGTCACTGCGGCAGGCGATCGCCCCCGATGAGCGGCTGGACGGCGCGTCGCCTTCCTCAAAGGGTAGCCTCTAAAACTCTTCTCACCATGGCCGGGCTTGACCCGGCCTTCCAGGATCACAAACTGAGGCATTCAAGCTTGCGACTCTGGATGGGAGGTTCAAGGCCGCCCATGGAGAGGTTGAATTGAAATGATCTCCACCTCCACCGCCGTCGAAGTCGCCCGCGGAGTGAGCCGTCTTCTGCTGGAAGAAGGCTACTCACCCATCCTGGAATTCACCCTGCCCAATGGCAGGCGTCTGGATGTCGCCGCCATCGGCCCGGGCGGCGAGATGCTGGGGGTCGAGATCAAAGTCGCGCTGGCCGATCTGCGCGGCGACACCAAATGGCCGGAATATCTGGATTATTGCGACCTTTTCTATTTCGCCATTCCGCCGGATTTTCCTGACGAGCATGTACCCCAGGAGACCGGTCTGATCGTGGCGGACCGCTATGGCGGCTCAATCGTCAAGGAAGCGGAAGTGCAGTCCCTGCATGCCAGCCGCCGCAAGGCCGTCACCGTGAGCTTTGCGCGCTGCGCGGCAGAACGGTTGTCACGCACGCTTGAAACTATTGCAATGACGCAAACTCCTAACCTGGTGCTGCCCGATGCCGATCAGTAGGAAAGATTGTTGGAAGATCGCCCTCGCCTTTCCGGGCACAGAGGAAGTGTTGTGGTTCAACAAACCTGCGGTCTTCCTGCACGGCCAGTTCCTGACCAAGGTGCATGACAAGGAAGAGGCCATGACCTTCCGCGTCTCCTCCATGGAGATGCGCGACATGATGCTGGAGGCCGAGCCCAAGCTTTTCTACATCACCGACCATTATCGCAATTTCCCGTTTGTGCTGGCGCGGCTAAGCGCGCTGACGCCCAAAATCCTGAAGGAAATGTTGGCGGGACGCGCCGCGCAACTGGCCGAGACCAAAGACAAGGTCAGGCCGCGCAAAAAGCCGCTGAAAAAAGTCGGCACCAAAAAGAAGATTGCGCCGAAGAAGATAAAGAAGGCGCGTTAGCGCGGGCTTCGCTTCGCCAAAATTCTCTGCAAGGTGCGGCGATGCATGTTCAGCCGCCGCGCGGTCTCGGAAACATTGTGTCCGCACAGTTCATAGACCCGCTGGATATGCTCCCAGCGCACGCGGTCGGCCGACATGGGATTTTCCGGCGGCTTGGGCTTGGAGCCCGGTGTCGCCATCAAGGCCGACAGGATGTCGTCGGCATCGGCGGGCTTGGGCAGGTAATCGATGGCGCCATATTTCACGGCAGCCACCGCGGTCGCGATATTGCCGAAGCCGGTCAGCACGACCACCCGGCTCTCGGGGCGGGTGGTGTGCAGGGTCTCCACCACATCGAGTCCATTGCCGTCGTCCAGCTTCAGGTCCACCACGGCATAGGCCGGGGGCGCTTCCTTGACGCGGGCCTTGCCCTCGGCAACCGATTCCGCCTGGATGACGGCAAAGCCGCGGGCTTCCATGGCGCGGGCCAGACGCTCGCGCAGAGGCCGGTCGTCCTCAACCAGCAAAAGGGTCTTGTCTTCGGTGGTCATTGATCCTTCTCAGGCCGGCCTGCGGCCACTCGCCGCGCGCTTTAGTCCCCTTTTGACAGGCCGTCAAATATTTGTGGCAGGGCTCACGCCGGCTCGGATTGGGCCGGCGGCTGGGGCCCGTCGATCACGCCGCGGGCCCAACGGATGGAGACCTGCGCGCCCCCGCCGGGCGGATTCTCGGGGTTAACCAGACCGCCGGTCTGTTCCAACAGGATCTTGGCGATGAAAAAGCCCAGGCCCATGCCTTCATGCTCGTCCAGCGGACCCTGAGGGCCGATATCGGTTTCCTCCAAGGCATGATGGCCGGGGCGAGAAGTGATGTAGGGCTCGCCCAGCGCTTCGAAAATCTCCGGCGCGAAGCCCGGCCCGTCATCGGTCACCGAAATATAGAGATACTGTTCGTCCCAGCGGGCGTTCACCTGAACCAACGCATGGGCGAAGTCAGCAGCGTTTTCGATGATGTTACCCAGCCCGTGCAGCAATTCCGGCGCCCGCCATACTTGGGGCTCCGGGGCGTCCTCGGCGGGCGAAGAAAGGGTGATGCGGATGTCCAGGTCTTCGCCGCGATGGCCGCTGGCGATGTCATCCAGGAAAGCACCCAGCGGCAGCCGCGCGGTCGCGCCCAGCAGCGCCTCTCCCGGATTGGCCAGCCGGGCAATGATAGCGCGGCAACGTTCCGCCTGTTCGCGCAACAGCCGCGCATCATCGGCTTCGGGGGAATGTTCCGGCAGTGACCGCTCCAGCTCGCGCGCCACCACCGCGATGGTCCCCAGCGGCGTGCCCAGTTCATGCGCAGCCGCCGTGGCCAGCGCGCCCAGCGCGGCCAGGCGATGCTCGCGCGACAGAGCCAGTTGCGTCGCCGCCAGGCCCGCCGACATGCGGGCCGATTCGCTAGCGATGCGCCAGGCATAGACCGAGGTGAAACCGATGCCGATCACCAGCGCGGTCCATATGCCGGATTGATAGAGCTGGGGCAGAAGCAAGGCTTCTTCCGGAGGCCATGGCAGCGGACGATGCACCACCGCGATCAGCGAGACCGAGGCAAAAGCGATGCCCGCCAGGATCAGCACATTGCCCAGATTGAGGGTGGAAGCCGCGATGACCACCGGAGCCACGAACATCAGGGCGAACGGATTGGCGATACCGCCGGTCAGATAGAGCAGCGCGGCAAGCTGCAGCACGTCGAAGGCGAGATAGAAAGTCGCTTCCCGGTTGGTGAGCCGGTGGGTGGCGGGATAGCGGATCGCCAGCACCGCGTTCAGGGCCGCGCTGGTTGCAATGGCAATGCAGCAATAAAGAATGGGCAGCGAATAGCCCAAAGCGAAATAGACCAGGAACAGAGCCGCCGACTGGCCCGCCACCGCCAGCCAGCGCAGGTTTGACAAGGTGCGCAGCCGCACCCTGCCGCCGGCGCCCACACCCGGCGCGAAGCCCCGCACCACCTCCTTGCGCGCCAATGCCTTTTCCTTTGTCTCTTCCCAGCCAATCGCGAAGGGATTAGAGCATCATTTCCATGCTGCGCAACCGCCAGGCCCTGATCCCCTATCTGCTGCTGGTCGCGGCGCTGGCCGGCGGCCTGCTTTGGTATGAAAGCGAGAAGGTGCCCGGGCTGGGCCGCGTGGTGACGACGGGCCAGGCCGATATCGGCGGCCCCTTCCGACTGATCGACCAGAATGGAAAGACCGTCACCGACAAGGATTATCCCGGCCGCTACAAGCTGATCTATTTTGGCTACAGCTTTTGCCCCGATGTCTGCCCCACAACCTTGGGTGTGATGGCGCAGGCGCTGGAAAAGCTGGGCAGCGATGCGCGGCGGGTGGTGCCCGTGTTCATCACCATCGATCCCGAGCGCGACACGCCCAAGGTGCTGGCCGATTACATGAAGGCTTTCGGGCCCGATTTTGTCGGGCTGACCGGCAGTGCTGATGCGATCAAGGATGTGGAGAAGAGATACCGCGTCTATGCCGTCAAGCAGCCGCTGCCCGGCGGCAATTACGGCATGAACCATTCCTCAGTGCTGTATCTGATGGGACCGAACGGCAAGATGGTGAGCTTCTATGATGAGGCGATATCACCGGACGATCTGGCGAAAGATTTGAAGCGGAAAATCTAACCGCTTGGACGGCGCGAGGGATTTTGCGACCTGAGCAGGAGCGTCGCGCGGAGCGTGCGAAAAGCACGTGAGCACGCGCGACGAACTCAGGGCGCAAAAGACCCGCGCCTAGAGAGAACTAGGCAACGGAAGATTGTTCTGCGCGCAGGCCGCAATCAGCGTATTGTGCATCAGGCAGACGATGGTCATCGCGCCGACACCGCCGGGCACCGGCGTGATAGCGCCGGCGACTTGTTTCGCGGCGTCATAATCCACATCGCCGACCAACTTGGTCTTGCCATCGCCAGCATCGACACGATTGATGCCCACATCGATCACGATGGCACCTGGCCTGATCCAGTCGGCCTTGACGAATTCCGGCTTGCCGATGGCGGCGACCAATATGTCCGCGCGACGCGCCAAACCGGGCAAATCTTTCGACCGTGAATGCGCCATGGTGACGGTGGCGTTGGCGGCGAGCAGCAATTGCGCGGCGGGCTTGCCGAACAGCAGGGAGCGGCCGATCACCAGTGCTTCCTTGCCGGTGATGTCGCCGACATATTCTTTCAGCAACAGCATCACGCCCGACGGGGTGCAGCTCACCAGATGGGCCCGCCCCGACAGAAGCAGCCCGGCATTCTTGGGCGTCAGCGCGTCGACATCCTTGGCCGGGTCCAGTGCATCCAGCACCGCATTCTCGTCCAGATGCTTGGGCAAGGGCAGTTGCACCAGGATGCCGTGCACCGACGGGTCGGCGGACAGCGCCGTTACTCGCGCCAGCAACTCACTTTGCGAAACATCGGCGGGCAATTCGACATGTACCGACTTGAAGCCGATAGCCTCCGCCGTCTTGCGCTTGTTGCGCACATAGACTTCCGAGGCCGGGTCTTGGCCCACCAGCACGGTGGCAAGCCCGGGCACCAAGCCGTGTTTGGATTTCAGTTCGGCGGTGTAAGCGGCGATCTTTTCGCGCAGCTTCGCGGCGCTGGCTTTGCCGTCAATGACCCTGGCCGTCATGAATCAGAGCCCGTAACGGAAGGAGGCCCACTGGATTGTGTATTGCAAGAACCAGATGATCAGGAAGACGATAATGGGCGACAGGTCCAGCCCGCCCATGGGCGGGATGATCTTGCGGATGGGGCGGAACACCGGCTCGGTCAGGGCGTAGAGGATGCGCAGCAAGGTGCGCACGAAATTGTTGTGCTGGTTGATCACGTTGAAGGCCGTGAGCCAGCTCACGATCACGGCCGCGATCACGATCCATTTGTAGATTTCAAGGCACTCGATCAGCAGGGCGGCGATGGGGTTCAGCATGGCTAACCTTGTAGCGGGAGGAACTTCGCCCGAAAAGCCGGAAACTGGGAAGTATCGGTTCGGCTATCCCAACAAGGGATGGTGGAGCTGAGCGGAATCGAACCGCTGGCCTCCTCATTGCGAACGAGGCGCTCTCCCAACTGAGCTACAGCCCCGAACCGAGCGCGGGTTTTAGGGATGGGCCCCCAAGCCGTCAAGCGGGCCCGAGTTTCCTACCAAAACCCTGCTTAACCCTGTCTCACTTGCCTGTATAGGTCACCCGCCAGACCACATTGGCCACGTCGTCGGCGATCAACAGGCTGCCGTCCTTGGCCACCGCCAGGCCCACCGGGCGGCCCCAGACCTTGGCCGGTTCACCCGCACTGCCCATGCCGTTCCAGAAGCCGGTGGCAAAATTCTCATAGCCGTTGACCGGCTTGCCGTTCACGAAATGCACCCTGACCACCTTGTAGCCGGTGGGGTTGCCCGCGTTCCACGAGCCGTGCAGCGAGACAAAGGCATCGTTCTTGTACTCCGCCGGGAAATTCGAGCCGGTGTAGAAAACCAGCCCCGTGGGCGCCGAATGGGCATGGAACAGCACATCGGGCGTGATGGTGGAGGCGACTTTGCCGCCGGGGTCCTTGGCACCCCAGACCGGGTCGGGATTCTTGCCGATATAGGCAAAAGGATAGCCGTAAAAGCCGCCCTGTTTGACGCTGGTAAGATAATCCGGCGGCAGTTCGTCGCCCAAGCCGTCGCGCTCATTGGTGACGACATAGAGATTGCTGGTGCCCGGAGCGAAGGCGATGCCCACGGGATTTCGGATGCCGCTGGCAAATTCACTCATGCTGCCGTCGGCGTTGATCTTGAAGACCTGCGCCCCCGGCTTGTAGTCGGAGATATTGTCCCGCGAGCCCAGCGCCAGATACAGCCCGCCATCCGGCGCAAAGGCGATGTTGCGGGTGATGTGTCCGTTCTTGGGCTGCAGGTCCGCGACCTTGCTGGTGACCTTTTCCGGTTTGCCGGCGGCTGTCTGCCCGTCCTGGTAAGGGAACCGCCAGATACCGCGGACATCGCCGACATAGAGATAGCCGTCATGGAAGGCGAGGCCATGGGGATAGACGAAGCCCGCCGAGGCGGGAAGGAAGGTGAAGGTCTTATCCGCCTTGCCGTCGCCATTGCTGTCGCGCAGCACCGTGATCTTGCCGCCGCTACGGGCTTTGTAGTCGCCCGGCGGCTCGGCCAGGAAGACGTCGCCATTGGGCGCCACCGCCATCCAGCGGGAATCGCTCAAGCCCTGGGCGAAGATCGAGACCTGAAAGCCCTTGGGAACTTCCGGCATGGTGTCGGCCGGGCGCGGAGCGTTGGTGGACTGATTGGCCACCGCCGGGGTGGCATAGGGCTTGGCCAGGCTGGCCGGCGAAATCTGGAATTTCTGGCCGGGGTGGTCGGCTGCCAGCGCCGCTCCCGAAGCGGCCACCACCGCCGCGAAACCCGCCACCGTCAATCCGTGTTTGGTCATTTGTCGCTCCCGTTAAAATTCGATTTACCAATCAGGACGCTTACTGTCCCCAACGTCCGATCGATATCCGTTGCTTGGTGTCCGAAATGCGCCTTGGCCCCGCCAGTCTTGTTCTTGCCGCCCTGGTGGCGGTCAGCCTGCCGGTGCGCGGCGAGGATGCCCCCAAAGCCCAGAAAGCGCCAGAGCACAAGACCACCCAATCCAAGAGCTACATCATGGTGGACCCGATCTACACCACGATTGTGGCCGATAATCGGGCAGCCGGGATGCTGATGGTGGGCGCCGGCCTGGATGTCCCCGACGACAAGCTGAGGGACGAGGTCAACCGCTCGCTGCCGGTGCTGCGCGACGCCTATATCCGCAACCTGATGACCTTCACCGCCAATGTGGTGCGCACCGATTCCCAGCCGGATGTCGGGCTGATCGCCGACCGGTTGCAGGCGGTCACAGACCGCGCGCTCAAGAAAAAAGGCGCCAAAGTACTGTTGGCCCAGGTGGCCATCCGGGTGACTTCTAAGTAGCCCCCTCCGGCCTTCGCAACTTTGCCGTGGTGCTCGGCTCACGCCTGCGCGCCGCGGCGTTGCTACGGCCACCTCCCCCGCTGTCGCTCCGCTCGCGGGGGAGGCTGACCTGTGCCTACTGCAAAAGTTACTGGGCTTCTGCCTCAGACATTCAGCAGCGCCGAAGCCAAAGACGCCTCGGTGCTGTCGTCGCCGGCCTCCGCTGTCAGCGACGGGTCGCCGCCGGTGGTTGCCGGTGCGGAGGCCTGGGGCGCGCTGCCGGACGGACTGCCGGCCAAGCTGCTGGACTGTGCTTGCATCATGCCGCCGCCGTGATGATGGCGATGGTGATGCCCCTGGGCCTGGCCGGTCTGGGTCTGACCGCTTTGGCCCGCCTGCGATGGATCGGTGCCATCAGCCGGGTCCTGTTGAGTCAGATCCAGCAAGGCCTGCAGGGTCTGGCTGTCCAGGTTGGCCGTGGTGGTGCCGGTCAGCGCATTGCTGCCGTTCGCCGGAGTGGCGGAAGGCTCCGATGTGCTGTCCGTTGGATCGTCGACGGACACCGCCGACAGCGCTTGTGCCTGTTGGGTCGAATAAAGCTGGCTGAGGGCGGATGCCCCGCCAACCGAACTGATGCTCATGATCTCTCCTTTTGGTTGCGCGATTTCGCGCGAGGTGCGCGCGAACCATCAAAAGGCGCAGCGAAGATTGTGCCCCGGCAATGTGGCCGGCACATGCGCCGTCTCCCACACAAAATGCGGTGAGGAAAAACTTAAGATCGTGGGCGATCCCCGAAGGATCACAGGCGGCTGCAAAAACTGCCGGGCAAGGACGGCTTTCCTCGCGATGTCCGCAAGGTGAAGGACCGGTACAGGGAAGCTGGCCCTGCCCCTGCAACGATAATAGTCTGATCGGGCATGGATTCTCTTGAAGCTTCAAGGTCCTGGGCCCGGGCGGCCCGTTTGTGGCTGCTGCCCGTGCTGCTATTGGCGCTGGGCGTGGCCGCCATTCTGTTCGATGGTTTCGGAATCCAATCCCGGCTGGGCAACCGGCTGTTCGACGCCTATCAGCGTCACGCGGCACGGCCTTTCGCGGATCTGGGCGGCTTGCCGGTGCGGGTGCTGGAATTGCCGGCCCTGGACGAAGACCGTCTGGTGGAAATCACCCGCGCCCTGACCGGCCAGGGCGTGCGGCTGATTGTGTTCACCGCCCCGGTCCAGTCCGGCCCCTCGCCCCAGAGCGTTGCGGCGCGCCTGCCGCCCGGCAGTGATGTCGCGCGTGCCGCCCTGGCCAAACTTCCGGAGCCCGGCCATGACCTGGCCGATGCCATCGCGGAGACGAAAGCCATCTTGCCGGTGATGCTGGGCGAAACCGGGCGGGAGGCACATCCCAAAGCCCGCTTTGTCTATCGCGGCACCCGCGATCCTTTTAGCCAAGTGCCGGGATTTGGCGCCGCTGCGGCACCGCCCCCCATTCTGGAAAACAATGCCGCCGGCCTTGCCGCGCCCAATCTGCTTCCCGATCCCGATGGCGTGGTCCGGCGCCTGCCCGTGGCTTGGCGCGCCGGCGCGGTGTTGGTTCCCGGCATGGCCGCGGAAGCCCTGCGCATCGCGCTGGACAGGCCGGATATCACCGTGATCAGCGATGAACGCGATCCCTTGAGCTTTCTTTCCGGTATCGGCATCGCCGCGCTCGAGACGGCGGACGGCCGCGTGCCCACCGGCAAGACTGGCGCGGTGTGGCTGCGTTACGCGGCGGATGCTTCGCAGCGGACACTCAATCCCGAAACGCTGAGCCTGCAATCCGGGGCACTGCTGAAAGGTGCCATTGTGGTGGTGGGCATCAAGGGTGACGTGGTCAGGACACCCCTGGGCCTCACCAGCACGGCCAACGTGATCGGGGAGGCAATCGAAAACCTGGCGGGCAACGCCGCCTTGTCCCGTCCCGGCTGGACGCGCCCGGCGGAAGCGCTGGCGCTGGCAGCCTTGGGTGTCGCGATGCTCCTGCTGCTGCGGTTCGGCCTGGGCTGGGCGGCGGCGTTGGTGCTGGCAGCGACCGCATTTATGGCCCTGGGCTCCTGGTATCTTTATGCCGCCCAAAGCGTGCTGACCGACTGGCTCACCCCGGCGCTGTTTCTCGCCCTCGCCTTTGCCGCCGGGGCTTTTGCCTGGCTGCAGGATCGGCAGTCGGCCTATGACGGCCTGCGCCTGATCTTCTCCGATTCCCTGCCGCCGGCCACGCTCCGGAAAATCGCGCGGCGTCCGGAGCTGCTGAAGATGGAAGGTGAAACCCGCTCCGTCACCTATCTGGTCTGCGGTCTGCATGCGGCGGATGCCAAGGACGATTCCGCCGGTTTCAGCCTGGCGACGCAGCGCGCTTTGACCCCGCTGATCGATCAGGTCTTGTCACGAGGCGGCACCCTGGACCGGATGACTGCCGACGGCTTTGCCGCTTTCTGGAATGCGCCGCTGGATGATGCCGATCATGCGCGGCATGCCTGTGAGGCGGCGGAGGCAATGGCCATCATGGTGGGGGAAGGCACGGCGGGCGGCCGTGTTCTTCATGCCGGCATCGCAACCGGCGCGGTGGTTGCAGGCGCCGTGGCGGGTCATGGCTATGCCGTCCAGGGCGATGTCGTGTCGCTGGCCCAGCGCATTCAAACCATGGCGGAGCGGTATGCCGTCCCACTGATCGCATCCGAGGAAACCAGGCGGCTGGCGGATCGCAGCTTCGCCTTCCTGGAAATCGATACCATAGCCGGACCGAAGAACGCGCCCATCGCGCTTTATGCCCTTGCGGGCAACCAGGTGGTGCGCGCCTCGCCCAAATTTCGGGCCTTGGCGGTTTTTCACGATCACATTTTCCAGGCCGTCCGCAAACAGAACTGGCGCATGGCGCGCGACCTGATAGGGCAATGCCGCAGGCTCTCGGGCGCCAACCAGGCGCTATATGATCTGCACCTGGCACGTATCGCCTTCTATGAACGAAATACGCCGGGCGCGGATTGGGATGGTGCCTTCAGGTCTGTTCTTGAATAGCCGCCAGTCCGTAATGCGCTGCCGGTGCGCCGGTCAGGGCCGCCCACATCTGGTCGCCCCAGGAGAAATGCCACCATTCGTCGGGATGACCGGCGAAGCCTTCTTCCGTCATCAGCCAATGCAGCAATCGCCGGTTGGCGCGCGCTTCCCGGTCGGAGAAAGAGAAATTGTCCGCATCCAGATGCTCGAAGCGGTCGCGATGGGCCAGCGGCGTGACATCGTCGAACAATGAGCCCATCCACAAGGGTTGGCCATCCGTCCAGCACAGAGTGAGATCGACCGCCGCCGCTGTAGCATGCGGGGCGGGCGAGGCGGCGGTGTCGGACGGCGCCGCCCAATAGCGTTCCACCTCTTCGACCAAGGCAGCGCCATGGAGCGAGGGCTGGCGGCGTTTCAGTTCGGCCGGCATCCATACATCATGGAAATAGGCCTGCACGGCGCGCGGCCGCCAGGCATCGAACAGAAACAGTTCCAGGCCACCCGCGGCAGCGCGCGCATTCACTTTGGCCAATTTTTCCGCCACCGTCTGGCGCAGCCACAGTTGGTCGACCGCGCCTTCGATCCGCTGCCAATAGGGCGGATTGCGGGAACTGGCATAGAAATTCTCGCCCTTCAGTCCAGCGACTTGGGCCTCCACCACACCCTCGCCAAACAGGGCATTGTCACGGGTGATGGGGATGCGGCTGCGAAAATCCTTGCGGGCGGCACGCAAAGCCGTCACGTCCCCGATGGGACGATCGCGCAATTCTTCCAGGGCGCCGAATGCGGACATGTGCACTAGACTAGTGTCGTGGTTTCGAAGTTCGCAATATCAATGATATCGGGCTTATAGCGAATTTCGGAATCGGGACACTAGGATGATGACTGCCGATGGCACAAACAGCTATCGCACCGCGCGGCGCGCTTTCATTGCGGCCTGTGAGGCGGCCCATGTCGAGACCGTGGCACGGCTCCATCCCGTACGCGGCGCGGACGGCAAACCGCTGTTCATGGACTGCGCCGCCGCGGGGCCAAGACATGCCGCCAAGGCTGTGCTGGTGGTGGCCCATGATGCGGCAGAGAGCGACATGCTGATCGCGCTTTTGCGTGAGCCCCTGCCCCCCGACGACAGATTGGTTCTGGTCCATGCTTACGATCCCGCGCGCTTTGCCGGCGTCCAGGACGATCCCGCCTGGTCCGCTGCCATGCTGGGAGCGGTGGCGACCGAGGATTTGTCACATGTCCGCCATATCGCCATCCTGCCGCTGGGCCGAAAGCGCCCAGACCTCAAATCCGTTCTGCAGGCCCGGCTGCCAGACGCAACCATCACAGTGCTGCCGCCAGTATCCACCAGCGCCAAGGCGAAACTGGCGATCACACGCTTCTTCCAGAAGGATTAAATTTCGACAAAACAGAAGAACGCCACTTGCACGGCTCCGGCATGGCGCCGAAGATTACGCCCTTCTCATGAACCGGGAGGTTTCCATGCGCTTTCAAACGCTTTTCGCTGCCGCCGTCATTTCCGCTGCTTTCGCCTTTCCTGCCGGCGCCGCCGACACCGCGCAGCAGAGCGCCATGAAGAGTTGTGCCGCGACCTGGAAAACCATGTCCGCGGCCGACAAAGGCAAGACCAAATACACCGACTATATGGGCACCTGCATGAAGGATGGCGGCAAGACCCAAGCGGCCGCCAGCTCCTCCATGTCCTCCTCCATGAGCATGAGCGCCAAGCCCGCGGCTGCGGGCTCCATGCAGATGGCGGCGCCCGCGGGCGGCGGAACCGCCAAGTGCAAGGACGGCAAGACCGTCACCTACAAGAACCGCCAGGGCACCTGCTCCGGTCATGGCGGCGTCGCAACCTGGATGTAACCTGACGATCCAACACTGACAGGAGGAACTTATGGGTTTGCTGGACGATGTGGTCGGCGCCGCCAAGGGCGCAATGCTGCAAGGTGCCGAAGGCGGTGCCCAGGGCATCCTGAACAATGTGCTGCAAGGTTCCTCGCTGGGCGGCCTCTCCGGCGTGCTGGACCAGCTCAACGGCTCCGGGCTGGGGCATCTGGTGTCGTCCTGGACCGGCAATGGCGAAGGCCAGCCGATCAGCGTGGATCAGTTGAAAGGCGCACTGACGCCTGAGCATATCCAGGAGATCGCGGGCGCCCTGAACATGGACCCCAAGACCGCCCTGGCGCATCTGGCCGAGCACCTGCCCATGCTGGCGGGGAAACAGGCCTGAGCTGTTAAATCCTGGGACGGGCGCGCACTTTGCCTTGCGCGCCCGTTTTCTTTATAGGCTGGTCCCGACGCTAGCCGCACCCGTAGCTCAGCTGGATAGAGTGCTGCCCTCCGAAGGCAGAGGTCATAGGTTCGAATCCTATCGGGTGCGCCATTTCGTTCGCAATGAGAACGAAATGGCGCCGCAAGGCCGTCCGCGCGTCAACGTCTGCGAGCGGCTGCCGCCGGCAATCAACGCATTGCCTGCCACGCCTCTCCGCCACACAATAAACCCATGCTGCGCCCCGAACTTCCCATCATCTTCGCTCTGGTGGCAACCACGGCCTTTGCCTCCCTGGGCGCGCGCCGCACCCGCATTCCCGATTCCATCTTCCTGGTGCTCGTAGGGCTTTTCATCAGTTTCCTGCCGGGCATTCCGCGCATGGCGCTCCGGCCCGACTTGGTCTTGAGCCTGCTTCTGCCGCCGCTGCTCTATCGCGCCGGCGTGAATATGAGCTGGCGCGGCTTCAAGGCCAATCTCAGGCCCATCCTGCTTTTGGCGGTGGGGCTGGTGATCTTCACCACCGTCGCCGTCGCCGGAGTTTCGCACTACCTGCTGGGGATCCCGCTGGCGGTGGGGTTTGTGTTGGGAGCGGTGGTGTCGCCGCCCGACGCGGTGGCGCCGATGGCGATTGCGCGGCGCTTCGCTCTGCCGGGAAAGGTATTGACCATCCTGGAAGGCGAAGGGCTGGTCAACGATGCCACCGCCCTGATCCTGTTCAGCTTCGCCATCGACGCGGTGACCCAGGGCCACGCCTTTTCGCTGGGCGCGGCAACCGGGGAATTCCTGATAATCGTGGCGGGCGAAATCGCCTGGGGGGTGTTTATGGGCTGGGGCGCCCTTTCGTTGCGCCGCTGGGCTTCCAATCCGCGCATCGAGATGGTGTTCGCCCTTCTCACACCCTTCGCGGCCTTCTGGGTGCCGGAAAGCCTGGGCGGCTCCGGCGTCCTCGCCACAGTGATCTGCGGTTTGTATGTGAGCTGGAACGGACCGCGCTTCATTTCGCCCGCCACCCGGCTGCAGGGTTTCTTTGTCTGGGACCTGGTGGTCTATCTGGTGGAAAGCCTGGTGTTTCTTCTCACCGGGCTGCAGGCGCGGGTGGTAGCGGACACGCTGGACCTCTCCCAATGGATGACCCTGGCGCTGGCCTGTGCCGCTGTATGCCTGGTTCTGATCGTGGTGCGTTTTATCTGGGTCTTCGCCGCCACCTATCTGCCGCGCCTGCTGATGCCGGGACTGGCGCGCAAGGACCCGTCGCCGGCCTGGCAAGGCACTTTCGTCGTGGCGTTCACGGGCATCCGAGGCGTGGTGTCGCTGGCGGCGGCGCTGTCGATTCCCCTCATGGCGGACGGCACGGCCTTTCCCAATCGTGGCTTGCTGCTGTTGATCACCTTTTCGGTGATCCTGGCGACCCTGGTGGGACAGGGCCTCACCTTGCCCTGGGTGATCAGCAAGCTTGGAATTGCGGAATATGGCCAGCGGGAAGCCGACGAAGACAAGAAGCGCGAAATCAGCGCCCGCCTGGCCAGCATAGATGCGGCATTGGGAAGGCTGGATTCACTGGAAGGCGCCGTGGCCGCGCCCGAGACGGTGAACGCGCTGAGGCGCCGCAGCGAGGATCGCCGCGCCTATTTTGTCGCCGCCTGCCAGGACCTGTCGCATGGCGAGCTTTCAAACGCCAACGCTTCGCTGCAATTGCAGTTCGTGGATGCCGAACGTGCCAGCATCGCGGACCTGTATTGCCGGGGCGATATCAGCGACGAAGCCCGGCGGCGCATCGAACGCGAGCTGGACCTGGAAGATGCGCGGATTCGGCATGCGGCGGAAAGTGGGGCAGCTAGAGCGCTGTAGCGTCTGGGCTCAGATGCTGCAAAGCCCCAAAATGTCATGGCCCACCGGAGTGTGGGCCATCCGGTGGGCTCGCGATTGTCCTGCAGGAAGAGCGCTGGCGTCATCTGGGTGGCCCGCATTTGCGGGCCATGACACTTCACGCAGGTAGGGCTAACTCGCGGGCCTCTTCCACACCAACATACGGCTGGTGAGGACCTGAACCACCTCACCATTCTGGTTCCGGGTTTCGCTTTTCACCGTGATCATGCCGCGTTCGGGTTTGGAGCGAGACGGTTTGATTTCCAGCACTTCGCTTTCCACCTGCAGCACATCGCCGGGCCGCACCGGCCGCGGCCATTGCAATTCTCCTCCCGCCCCGATCAGTCCGCCGGCGATCGGCATGCCGCTCTTGACCAGAAGCGACATGGTGATGGAGGCGGTATGCCAACCACTGGCGGCCAGGCCATGAAAAAAGCTGGCCTGGGCCGCGGCTTCGTCAAGGTGGAAGGGCTGGGGATCGAACCGCTGGGCGAATGCCTTGATCTGATCGGCATCGATGCGGTGGGTCTCGCTGAGAAAGCGCTGCCCCACCGTGAAGTCTTCGAGATATAGAGCCGTCATGCTCCCAAGTTAGGGAGCAATCAGCTTCTTAGCTACCTGGGCTACCCGTTTTCCCTGGAAGCGGGCAACCGCCAGTTCGGCTTCGCTGGGGCCTGCGGGTGGGTTGCCCGAAATCACCGAAGCGCCATAGGGCGAGCCCGCGCCGGCAAACATCACCGGGTCGGCATAACCGGTGGGCACGATGATGAAGCCCAGATGCGCCAGGGGATTCCACAAGGAGATGACGGTCGATTCATTGCCGCCATGCTGCTGGGACGAACCGGCAAAGACCGAACCGGCTTTCCCCACCAGCTTGCCTTGTGCCCACAGCCCGCCCAGCCCGTCGATATAGGCCTTCAATTCGGAGGACACATTGCCGAACCGGGTGGGGGTGCCGAAGATCACCGCGTCGGCCCAGACCGCATCCTCCGCCGTCGGCGCGGGATAGAGGGCATTCATGGCCTCGGCGCTCTCCTTCCAGCCCGGCACCGAACTCATGATGTCATGGCCGATCAGTTCGCGGGCCCGGCGCAGACGCACCTCCGCGCCTTCACTTTCCGCGCCTTCCGCGACCGCCTTGGCCAGGCGTTCGATGGTGCCGCTGCGTGAATAGAAGGGAATAAGGACTTTAGGGCTGGCCATGGCAATCTCCGGGTTGAAACCTTCAATTCCAAAGATGGCGGCTTGGCTCTGTTCCGAAAACTGGGATAATCTCGATCGAATTATTCGAGAAAGTTGAATAGTTGGATCCCAAGGCCCCTACGCTGGATCAGGTCGCCATATTCCTGGCGGTGGTGGAGACCGGCAGTTTTGCCGGTGCTGCCCGGCGGCTCAGCCGTGCCACCTCGGTGATCAGCTATGCCATCGCCAATCTGGAAAACCAGTTGGGACTGTCTCTTTTTGCCCGCGCCGGCACGGCCCGCCCCACCCTGACCGATGCCGGGCGCGCGGTGTTGCCGGACAGCCGCAACCTGGCGATTGCCTTGGACAGTCTGCTGGCCAAAGCGCGCGGCCTCACCCAGGGGCTGGAGGCGGAAGTATCGCTGGTTGTGGATGTGATGCTGCCCGCCAAAAGACTGGTGCGGGTGCTGGACGATTTCCGGCGGAAATTCCCCACTGTGACGTTGCGCCTTCAAGTGGAAACGCTGGGGGCGGTGACCCACGCGGTAATGGAGGGTGCCGCCGTCTTCGGCATCAGCGGCCCGTTGGAGTTGGCCAGCGATCTTGTGACCCGCGGGCCCGCGGGATCGGTCAAGCTGGTGGCCGTGGCGGCCCCATCGCACCCCTTGGCGCTGATGGAAGGTCCCATCACCGCGGCGCAGGCGCGCGATCACATCCAGCTGGTGCTCACAGACCGTTCGCCCCTCACCCAGGGGCGCGACTTCGGTGTTCTGTCGGTTCGAAGCTGGCGGCTGGCCGATCTGGGCGCCAAGCATGCATTGCTGCTGGCGGGTATGGGCTGGGGCAACATGCCCAAGCCGATGGTGAATGACGATCTCAAACGTGGACGGCTGGTGGAATTGAAGATCGAGACACCCGGCGAACCGGCCTATCCCTTGCACACAGTCTATCGCAATGACCGGCCGCCCGGTCCTGCCGCGTCCTGGCTGATGGAGCGGTTGGCAAGCGCATGACCGGCGCCAGCCTGTCACAAAGGTAAGCAAACGGGAACGAAGCAGGGGCTCGCGCATTGGCGCGAAAGCACCCAGAATAATCCCGTTGAACACAAACCATGGAGTGAATGACATGGCCGTAAAGAAAAAGAAGAAGGCAAGGGCGCCCAAAAAGGCGTCGCGCAAGGCATCGAAGGGTAAAAAGACGGCTGCGGCCAAAGCGAGAAGCGGGTCAAAAAAGACCGCCAAAAAAGCTAAAAAGAGCAGCAAGAAAAGCGTGAAAGCGGCGGTTCGCAAAGCGCCGGCCAAGCGCGCAGCCCCCAAAAAGAAAGTCACCCGCGCCGGGACCAAGGGTGAAGGTGACTATGCCGCTTCGCGCCGCTTCCTGAAGGACGAGGCCGCCTTCGTCGAAAAGAACAAGGCCAACATCCCGGCCATGGGCAAGGCGGCTGAAAAAGCGCTGGAAGGTCCTGAAGGCAATGAACTGAGAGAGGCGGAAGCCACCGCCGCGGCGCGATCCCGCGATACATTCTGATCCATCCGATCGGACCATCCTTAACGCGCCGCGGTCCATCAGGCCGCGGCGTTTCCGTTTGTAGTCTCACGTCCGGATGGGGCTTCAAAGATTTTCGCGCGAATGTCCTCGCGCATTCGCGCAAAGGCGCGTAGAGTTTTTTCCGTCGAACGAAACCATGGGGTGAATGACATGGCAGCAAAGAAGAAAAAGAAAGCGGCGAAGGCCAAGAAGACAAAGGCCAAAAAGACCAAGAAGTCTCCCGCGAAGAAAGCCAAGAAGGCCGCGAAAAAGCCGGCCAAAAAGGCGAAAAAGGCATCCAAGAAAAAGGCCCCCGCCAAGAAGGCGGTAGCCAAGCCGGCCGCAGCAGCTCCGGCCGCCGCGCCGAGCGATGCCTCGGGCATGGCACCTGGTCCGGTGGTCTGAAGACCAACGGACATCGCCTGAAAGAACAACGCCGCGGCTCATTCGAGCCGCGGCGTTTCTCTTAGATGGGCCTATTCAGGCTGAATGCTTAACCTTTAGCCTCGGGCTTAAAATCCAACGCGCAACCATTGGTGCAGTAGCGCAAACCCGTCGGCCCAGGGCCGTCGTTGAAGACATGGCCCAGATGGCCGCCGCAACTGGCGCAATTAAATTCAGTGCGCACCATGCCATGGCTGGTGTCGGTGGTGGTGGTCACAGCCCCCGGCTTGGTGTCCCAGAAGCTGGGCCAGCCGGTGCCGCTGTCGAACTTGGTGGAGGCGTCGAACAGTTCGGCGCCGCAGCCGGCACACTCGAATTCGCCGGGGCGCTTCTCGTAATTCAGGGGGCTGGAACCCGGCCGCTCGGTGCCACGCTCGCGCAGAACGCGGTGCTGTTCGGGGGTGAGCTGGCGGGGTTTGGTGTCGGTATCGGTCATTGGCATTTCCTTTCTCTCCCCAATACGTATGGAAGGCGCAAAAGGTTACATTTTCCGGGCTGTTTCCGCCATTCAGGGATTGGCGGAAATCACCATCTGCAGCATGTCGCTGAGCCGGCCGGTATTGCCGAAGGCGAAGCCCGCATCGTAGACCACATCGTCCACCTTCCAGCCTTGGGGCGTATCCACCAGGAGCAGAGTGTCGTTCCAATTTGCGGGCTTGGGGGCTCTGGGCGAAGCCGGCGGAACATAGCTGAGAGCCACCGGACAACGCGCGGTCTTGGCGGCAACCTGACACGCGCCGGCTTTCCAGCCGGTGGCGCCTTCAAACAGAGACGAGAAAATATCGCCTTCCAGCATGGGGGGAACCGCATTCTTCACTTTGGCGGTCAGCCGGCCCTGAGCGGCATCGGCGGCGGCAAGCTGCTTGTTCAGGCGCGGCGACAGGACCGGGCTGTAGCGCAGCCGGACGGTGGCATCGGGGATGCCGCCCGCAGGCTGGGTCTTGTAGACGGTATAAAAGGCATTCACCGCGGCGACGGGATCATCCGCCCGGGCCGGAAGCACCGCGAGGGCGGACGCGGCCAACAGCAATGATGCGAGCAATCGGGACTTCATCACCGCGCTTTGAGCGAATCCCGGATCTCGCGCAATAACAGCACATCTTCCGGCGTCGGGGGCGGCGCGGCATCGGGCGCCGGCGCCACCAGCTTGTTCAACTGGCGCAGCAGCAGGAACAGGACAAAGGCCACGATCAGGAAGCTGATGCAGGCATTGATGAACAGGCCGTAGTTGATGGTGACATCTTTGGCCGCCTTGGCGGCGGCCAGGGTCTCGACATGGGGATCGCCCTTGATCACCAGGAAGAAGTTGGAGAAGTCCACACCGCCCAGGGCCAGGCCGATGGGGGGCATGATCACATCGTTGACCAGCGAATTGACGATTCCGGTGAAGGACGCGCCGATGATCACACCGACGGCAAGGTCCACCACATTGCCGCGCACGGCGAATTTCTTGAATTCCGTAAACAAGGCCATGGGATCCTCTCCGGCAACCGCGGGCTGAGGCTAGTCGCGGACAGGCTCCTCAACAAGCGGCCTCGGCACTGCGAGATATCCTGCCGCCAGCGCCAGTCCCGCCATCGCCCCCAGGCTGTTGGCAAAAAAATCGCCCCATTCGCCGTCGCGTCCCACCATGCTCTGGATGATTTCCAGGCCGCCGCCCATGGCCACCAGGCCCAGAAACACCCAGACCAGCGAGCGCCTGAGGCCCCAGCCCAAGGTGGCCAGCACCATCAGACCGAAATAGGCGGTGAAGTGATCGAGCTTGTCCCACAGCCAGGGCCCCGCCAGCTTGGGCGGATGGGGCGTAAGTTCGCCCCACAAGACCACGGCCAGTGCGGGCCAGAAAAAAACCGCCCCGGCGCGCCGCATCCAGGGCAGGAAAATTCCGTGAAAGAACATCGGCGCCGGTCCTGATTTCCCAAGCGGCTGATTAGCGGCGTGATAGGCCGGAAATAAGGCTTACACGCGATCCACGTTCTGACGAAAAGTCAGACGAACGATCAGGCCAGTTTCACGCCCGCCATAGTGCCGGCGGCAAGCGAGAGGCGGAAGCTGAGACCCAGATGGGTGGAGCGGATCTCGAGCTGGCCGCCGATTTCATCCGCCAGCTTTCCCATGACCTTGAACCCAAGGCCGCCATCACGTTCAGGCACAAAACCTTCCGGCAGACCGACGCCATCATCACTGATGGTGAGCACCAGCCGGCCATCGGCGGAGGGTTGGCAGTCCACCACCATGATCAGCGGTACGCCCGCAGGATGGGCATATTTCATGGCGTTGACGAAGATCTCGCACAGCATCAGCACGATTGGCTGGACATGGCGGGTCAGGACTAGGCAGTCGCCGCCGGTATGCATGATGCGCACCTGCTGTTCCGGCGACGACAAAGCCGCCACCAGCGCATCCGTCACTTCGTGCATATGAGGCTTGAGGCTGATCACGCCATCCGCGCCGACATGGGAGAGGATGCGGTGGAGCTGGCTGATGGTGCTGATGCGGGCGGCGACGCCATCCAGGAGATGGCGCACCTCGGCATTGCTGTAGCTTTCGCCGCTCTTTTTGATGGCGACCGCCTGCATGCGCACCATGCTGACCAACAGGGTCAGGCTGTTGGCGATGCGGTGATTGGCTTCGGCCAACTGGTCGGGGCCGGAATGATGGGCTGTTGGGGGGATTTGCGTGAGGATGGCATCCATGAGGGCATCCTCCTTTCTCTTATGGACCATGCGCCCTTTTTATTGACCCGGCAATCGAAATAATATAAATATTTCAAGCACTTAGTTAGTAACTGAGGGTATTAATGGCAATAGCGGATGGAACTAAAAGTTTCGTCTTTGAGTTATTGGTGGGTAATAAGCAGCTTGATGCTCTTACTCATTGTGAGTATAATAGTTAAGCTGTTGAAAATAAAGGCAAACGAGGTCTGCCATGAATGATTTGACGCGCGGTGAGCGTCTTCAGATCATGCTCACCAAGGAAGAATTGGAAGCTTTGGACAGTTGGCGGTTCCAACGCCGCATGCCGAGCCGGGCGGCGGCCATTCGTGAGCTTCTGAAAAGGGGGCTTGGCGCCGAGGGCTTCGTGGTTGCCGACGGCGGCAGCCGGTCGCGGGATTTCGGCGTCACCGGCTCAAAGGCCCAGTTGGACGGCAACGGCAAAGACACCGCCGAATAGCCGGGCTTGATTTCCGGACCATATTCCTTTTAAACGCGCGGCTCTTGGGCCGCCCGGCTGGACATGCCGTGGCGGCCCCAAACGCTAATGGGCCTCGCGCCTTACAAGGAAGCAAAATGTCCAAGATGAAGACCAAGTCGGGCGCCAAAAAGCGCTTCAAGTTCACCAAGAGCGGCAAGATCAAGACCCACCAAGTCGGCAAGCGCCACCGCCTGATCAACAATTCCCCGGCCCGGACCCGCGACCTGCGCGGCACCGCCGTGCTGTCGGAATCCGAGACCCGGCGCGTGAAGCGCTGGATGCCGTATGGCGGAGGTATCTGATCATGAGCCGTTCCCCTCGCGCAGTACCCAGCCACGCCCGCCGCAAGAAGGTCTTCAAGCAGACCAAGGGCATGCGCGGCCGCCGCAAGAACAACATCACCACGGCCAATGCCGCAGCCGACAAGTCGCTGCAGCACAACTATATCGGCCGCAAGGAGCGCAAGCGTAACTTCCGCGCTCTGTGGATCCAGCGCATCAACGCCGCCGTGCGCGAGCATGGCCTCACCTACAGCCGATTTATCGCCGGGCTCGCCGGCGCCGGGATCGAGATCGACCGCAAGGTTCTGTCCGATCTGGCGATCCACGAGCCCGTTGCGTTCAAGGCTCTGGTGGATCAGGCGTCGAAGGGTTAGGTCGGATAAGCAAAAGGTCCAGTGGACCTTTTGCCCGACCGAACGCCGCAGCGTCGCGTGGCCAAACGCGACGCGAGGCCGGAGTGATAGCAACAGCTTCTCCGGAGTTTTTCATGACGGATATCGCAGCGCTTCAGTCCGAGATTCTCGGCCAGGTCGCGTCCGCCCAGGACGAGGCCACACTGGAGGCTGTGCGCGTCGCCGCCTTGGGAAAAAAGGGCTCGGTCAGCGCCTTGCTCGCCACCATGGGTAGCCTTTCGCCCGACGAGCGCAAGGTGCAAGGACCCAAGTTCAACGGCCTGAAGGATGCCGTCACTGAAGCCATCGCCGTGCGCAAGACTCAGCTCGGCGATGCGGCGCTGGAAGCGCGGCTCAAGTCCGAGAAGCTGGACGTCACCCTGCCCGCGCGGCCTGAGAATACGGGCACCGTGCATCCCATCAGCCAGGTGCTGGAGGAAGTGGTCGCCATCTTCGCCGACCTGGGCTTCGGCGTCGCCGAAGGCCCGGACGTGGAATGCGACGATTACAACTTCACCAAGCTGAACATCCCGCCAGATCATCCGGCGCGGCAGATGCAGGATACCTTCTACGTCGCGCCCCAGGCCGACGGCACAAGCCATGTGCTGCGCACCCATACCTCGCCGGTGCAGGTGCGGGTGATGCTGAAGCAGAAGCCGCCCATCCGCATCATCTCACCGGGCCGCACCTATCGCGTGGACAGCGACGCCACCCATTCGCCCATGTTCCATCAGGTGGAAGCGCTGGTGGTCGATGAAGGCATCCATCTGGGTCATCTTAAATGGACTGTCGAGCAGTTCTGCAAAGCCTTTTTCGAGATCGATCAGATCGAGCTGCGCGCCCGTCCCAGCTTCTTTCCCTTCACCGAGCCGTCCCTGGAATGGGACATGCGCTGCGACCGCAGCGTGCCCGGCAAGATCACCTTCGGCACCGGCAATGACTGGCTGGAGCTAGGCGGCTCGGGCATGGTCCATCGCAAGGTGCTGGAGAATTGCGGCATCGACTCCGGCAAGTATCAGGGCTTTGCCTTCGGCTTCGGCCTGGACCGCATGGCGATGCTGAAATACGGCATTCCCGATATCCGCAGCTTTTTCGAATCCGACCAGCGCTGGCTGAAGCATTACGGTTTCGCGGCCCTGGATATACCCACGCTTGATGGTGGGCTCAGTCGATGAAGTTCACGCTCTCCTGGCTCAAAGAGCATCTGGATACCGACGCCGATGCCGCGGCCATCGCCGAACGGCTGACCGCCATCGGCCTGGAAGTCGAAAGCATCACGGACGCCAGCGCGGGCCTGAAGGATTTCATCGTCGGCGAGGTCATCACCGCCGAAAAACATCCCAATGCCGACAAGCTGCGCCTGTGCATGGTCAGCGACGGCAAGGACACCTTGCAGATCGTCTGCGGCGCGCCCAATGCGCGGGCCGGGATCAAAGTCGTGCTGGCCAGGCCCGGCACCGTGATCCCAGCCACCGGCGATGTCCTGAAGCTGGGCACCATCCGGGGTGTGGAATCCCGCGGCATGATGTGCTCGGCCCGCGAACTCCTGCTGGGCGAGGATCATGACGGCATCATCGAGCTGAAGGCCGGCGCCAAGGCCGGCGAGCCGGTCGTGGCCGCCCTGGTCGAGGCGGGCCTGCTGGCCAATGATCCCTTGTTCGACGTGTCCATCACCCCCAATCGGGGCGACGCGGCCTCGGTCTATGGCATCGCCCGCGACCTGGCGGCCAGCGGCTTGGGCACCCTCAAGACCGGCAAGATGCAGCCGGTTCAGGGCAAATTCCCCTCGCCCAAGAAGATCACTCTGGATTTCACGCCGGAGAACAAAGCCGCCTGCCCGATCTTCGCCGGCCGGCTGATCCGCGGCGTCAAAAACGGGCCCGCGCCCAAATGGGTGCAGGACAAGCTCAAAAGCGTGGGCATGAAGTCCATCTCGGCGCTGGTGGATGCCACCAACCTGGTGTCGCAGGACCGTGGCCGTCCGCTGCATGTGTTCGATGCCGACAAGCTGACGGGCGACATGCATGCCCGCATGGCCAAGGACGGCGAACAGGTCCTGGCGTTGGACGAAAAGACCTATGTGCTGGACAGCCAGACCGTCGTCATCGCCGATGATGCGCGCGCGCTGAGCATCGCCGGCATCATGGGCGGCATGGACAGCGGCAGTTTCGAGAACACCGTGAATGTGTTCATCGAATCCGCCTGGTTCGATCCGGCCCGGATCGCCCGCGCCGGCCGCAAGCAGGCCATCATTTCCGACGCCCGCTACCGCTTTGAGCGCGGCGTCGATCCGCAATTCGTGCTGCCTGGGCTGGAGCTTTGCACCCGCTACATCCTGGAATGGTGCGGCGGTGAGGCGTCCGACGTGGTGATCGCGGGCGAATTGCCGCCGCCGCATAAGCCGATCCTGTTCGATCCGGCCATGGTCGAAAGCTTCGGTGGCATCCAGGTGCCGCGCGAGCGGATCATCGACATCCTGGAAGACCTGGGTTTTGTGGTGGAAGACCATGCCCCCAAGGAAAAAAGTCTGCATGTTGTGCCGCCAAGCTGGCGCCATGACGTAGACGGCCCCGCCGACCTGGTGGAAGAAGTGGTGCGCATTTATGGTCTCAGCGATGTGCCTTCGGTGGCGCTTACCCGCGCCTCCGCCGTGGCCCAGCCGGTGTTGTCGCGGGCTCAACGCCGCAGCCGCAATGCGCGCCGGGCGCTGGCCGCCCGCGGTTTCAACGAGACAGTGAGCTTCACTTTCATCGCCCGCGATCAGGCGCGGCTGTTCGGTGGCGGTGACGACGCCCGCCAGCTTTCCAATCCCATCGCTTCCGACCTGGATGCCTTGCGCCCCTCGGTGCTGCCGTCGCTGCTCGGCGCGGCGGCGCGCAATGCGGCGCGCGGCTTTACCGGCCTGCAATTGTTCGAGCTGGGACCGGCTTTCGATAGCGGCATGCCGGAGGCACAGAAGGCTGTGGCTGCCGCCATCCGCGCCGGTCAGCCAGAGCGCCATTGGCAAAAGGCCGGCGACACTTCCGGCCTGTTCGCGATAAAGGCCGATTTGATGGCCGCCCTGGAAGCCATCACCGGCGCGCCCATGTCGGCGCCCATCACCCAGGGCGCGCCCGGCTGGTATCATCCCGGCCGCAGCGGCACCATCGCCATGGGCCCCAAGGTGATTGCGCAATTTGGCGAGCTGCATCCCAAGGTTCTGGCGGGTTTCGACCTCAAGCTGCCGGTGGCGGGTTTTGAGATTTTCCTGGATGCTATCCCTGAGGCCAAATCCAAGGGCAAAGCCAAGCCGCTGTTCCAGCCTTCGCCCTTCCAGGCCATCGAGCGCGATTTTGCCTTTGTGATGGATGCGGCAGTGCCGGCCGGAGACCTGGTCAAGGCGGTCAAGCTGGCCGACCGCAACCTGATCGACACGGTGAGCGTGTTCGATCTCTATGAAGGCAAGGGCGTGCCGGACGGCAAGAAGTCCATCGCCGTGGCGGTGCGTATTCAGCCGCGCGAGGCCACCCTGACGGAGGCCGAGATCGAAGCCCTGGCGCAGAAGATCGTGGCGGCGGCTCTGAAGCTGGGCGCGACGCTTCGTAGTTGAACCCCTCTCAACTTGCTGCGAAGGCCAGCAACTTCGGGCTCGCGCCGATTTCCTTCGCCAGCTTCTCGAACTCCGCTTTGGCCCGCGGATTGGCGCGCTGGTGGCGCTCCGCGAAGATCATCTCGTTCTTCTGGGTGTGCTCGAAGCCCGTGAATTCCGTCACCCGCACCTTGTAGCCGTGCGCCTCCAGATACAGGCCGCGCAGCACATTGGTGAGATGAGCACCGAATTCCCGCCGCTGGATGGGGTGGCGCCACAATTGCTCCAGCGGGCCTTTGGTGCCTTCCAACTCGCGCGCCACTTCCGCCTGGCAGCAAGGCACCAAGGCCACGAACTTGGCTTCGTGCTTCAACGCAAACAGGATGGCCTCGTCAGTAGCGGTGTCACAGGCATGCAACGCAGTGACGATATCCGCCGTACCGACGCTTGAATCCGCGATCCGGCTTTCGACGAATTCCATCCGGTCGAAGCCGCTTTCGGCAGCGACCGTCCTGGCCGTGGCGATCAGTTCGGGCCGCGTTTCCACCGCCATCACCCGCCCGCGCCCGGCAGGCCGCAGATAAAGATCGTAGAGAATAAAACCCAGATAGGATTTTCCGGCCCCCAGATCGGCCAACACCGGCTGGTCCTTGTCTTTCAGGCTTTCGTCGATCGCCGGTTTGATCAGCTGCGCCAGGTGCTGCACCTGTTTGAGCTTGCGGCGGGAATCCGCATTGAGCCCGCCATTGTGGGTGAGGATGTGCAGAGCCTTAAGCAACGGCACCGATTGGCCGGGCCAGAGATCGCCCACCGCATCCTGTTTTTTTGTGCCGCCTCTCATGACCGCATCGCCTCGAAGGGATGGGTGATGCCGTACCAGTAGTTATAGGCTCTCACTGTCCAGTAATTCATTTTTGCCCATTCCTGCGGCGGGGTGAGATCGTCCCAGTCCGGCGATAAAGTCTTTTCGATCCGGTTGGCCATATAGATGCGCCGCCGCCCCTGCCAATAATGCAGGAACGTATCGCGCACTTCGGCAATGGCCGTCTGGGACAGGCGCGCCACCTCACTGATGGCGAATTGTTCGATGGTGGGGAATTTGCGCGCCCGCCCGATCAGGACATCGATGAAGGCCAACGTGTCTTCGAGCAATGGCACATGCACCGGCGAAGCGCCGATCAGGCCGGAATTGAACATCCAGCTATTGGCGGTGTCGTAGCGATAGCGACCCAGATGCGGCAGGCGGGTGGCAAAGCCCTTGAGCGGCGGAAAGGGATCGCGCAGCTCGAAATGGTTCATCACCAGGGCGGTTTTGGTCACCGACCACACCTCCTGCGGCGCCATTTTGCCGGTGACCTCGGCATGGAAGCCGGGCCGGATGATGGAGTCGCTGTCGATAAAACAGACCGGCCCGGCAAAGCGGGTCAGGGCGTCCAGGACCACCGCCGGCTTGATGCGATGATGATAAAGACCGTTGCCCGACCAGGCCTGGGTCCGGGCGGCGATATCCACCACCTGGACCGGCCAGTTGGCATAGATGTCCGGTGCGTCGGTATAAACTGCGATCCGCGCGTCCGGCGCGTCTCCCAGCTCCTGGCGCAGCGAAATCAGGCTGTAGCGAAGCTCCTGGCGGTAGCGGACCCGGCCGCCATAGTCGAGATAAAGATAGTGCAGCATCTTGGTGCTTATCGCATGGTGATGCTGGTGGGCGCAAAATGGAGGACGGCATGCATTGGATTGTCGGCACGATGCTGGGTTTGGGACTCGCAGCCGGCGCGCACGCCGCGCCCCAGGCGGTAATCGCCGATCCGCCGCGCGACAAAGTCCATCCCGCCGCCATGGACGCTGTGCGCATTCCCAGTCACGGCGCGCTGATCAATGGCGTTCTTTACACCGCATCGGGCGCGGGGCCGCATCCGGCACTGCTCTTCCTGCACGGCTTTCCCGGCAACGAACAGAACCTTGACCTGGCCCAGGCGGTGCGCCGCGCCGGCTTTGACGTCCTGACGCTGCATTATCGCGGCAGTTGGGGCAGCCCCGGTGCGTTTTCCTTTGCCCATGCCATCGAGGACAGCGACGCGGCCATCGCCTTCCTGAAAGCCAATGCCGCCAAATATCATCTGGACTCGCATCGCATCTTCGCGGCCGGTCACAGCATGGGCGGCTTCATGGCCGCCAGTGCCGCGGCTCACAATCCGGACCTGGCCGGGCTGATCATGATCTCGGCCTGGGATATCGGCCGCGACGGCGGTCAGTTCCACAACAAGGCCTTTCGCCAGGCCCAGCTTACCCAAGAGTTCCGGGACGACGTCATTCCCCTGGCCGGCACCACGGCCGACGCGCTGATGGACGAAGCCATGGCCAAGGCCAAAGGCTGGGATTTTGCCGATTGGGGCCCCCAACTGGGGCGGCGGCCGGTCCTGCTGGTCACGGCCGATGACGGCAGCCAGGCCGACAGCCACCGGCTGGCACAGGCGCTGCAAAAGGGCGGCACTGGGGCCGTCACCGAAATCCATATGGCGACCGACCACCCCTATTCCGACCATCGGATTGCGCTGGAATCGGCGGTGGTGGACTGGCTCGCCAAGCGCTGAAAAGCCCTGTTGTGCCACGGGGTTTCCCCCTGCTAGACCCCGCCGCAAATGGCAGACCTTTCCAGAATCCGCAATTTCTCCATCGTCGCCCATATCGACCATGGCAAATCCACCCTGGCCGACCGGCTGATCCAGTTCACCGGCACCGTCTCAAGCCGGGAAATGAAGGACCAGCTGCTGGATTCGATGGATATCAAGCGCGAGCGCGGCATCACCATCAAAGCCCAGACCGTGCGGCTGGACTACAAGGCCGCGGACGGCCACGACTATGTCCTCAACCTGATGGACACGCCGGGCCATGTCGACTTCGGCTATGAGGTCAGCCGCTGCCTGGCGGCGTGCGAAGGCGCGCTGCTGGTGGTGGATGCCAGCCAGGGGGTCGAGGCCCAGACCCTGGCCAATGTCTATCAGGCCATCGATGCCGGGCTGGAGATCGTGCCGGTCTTGAACAAGATCGACCTGCCCGCCGCCGAGCCCGAGCGGGTCAAGCAGCAGATCGAGGATGTGATCGGGCTGGACGCGAGCGAGGCGGTGCCGATTTCCGCCAAGACCGGACTCAACATCGACCAGGTGCTGGAAGCGGTGGTCAAGCGCCTGCCCCCGCCCAAGGGCATCTTGGACGCGCCGCTGAAGGCGCTGCTGATCGATTCCTATTACGACGCCTATCTGGGCGTGGTGGTCTTGGTGCGCATCATCGACGGCGAACTCAAGAAGGGTCAGAAGATCCGCATGATGGCCGCCGACGCGGTCTATCAGGTCGAACAGATCGGCGTCTTCAAGCCCAAGAAGGTCGGCGTCGAAAGACTGGGGCCCGGCGAAGTCGGTTACATCACCGCCCAGATCAAGCAGGTGGCCGATACCAAGGTCGGCGACACCATCACAGATGAGCGCAAGGGCACGGCGACGCCCCTGCCCGGCTTCAAGCCGGCGCAGCAGGTGGTGTTCTGCGGGTTGTTTCCGGTGGATGCGGCACAGTTCGAGGAATTGCGCGACGCCCTGTCCAAGCTGCATCTCAACGATGCCAGCTTTACCTATGAAACCGAATCCAGCGCCGCGTTGGGCTTCGGCTTCCGCTGCGGCTTTCTAGGCTTGCTGCATCTGGAGATTGTGCGCGAACGGCTGGAGCGGGAATTCAATCTCGATCTGATCACCACCGCGCCCAGCGTGATCTATCACATCTACATGAATGACGGCTCGATGAAGGAGCTGCACAATCCGGCCGACATGCCGGATGTGACCTATATCGATCATATCGAAGAGCCCTGGATCAAGGCGACCATCCTGGTGCCGGATGAATATCTGGGCTCGGTGCTCAAGCTCTGCGAAGACCGCCGCGGCCGGCAGGTCGAGCTCACCTATGCCGGCAACCGCGCCATGGTGATCTATATGCTGCCGCTCAACGAGGTGGTGTTCGATTTCTATGACCGGCTGAAAAGCGTCAGCCGCGGCTATGCCAGCTTCGATTATCACATCGACAAATACGAAGAAGGCGACCTGGTGAAGATGTCCATCCTGGTCAATGACGATCCGGTGGATGCGCTCTCCATGATCGTCAACCGCCAGCGCGCCGAAGGCCGCGGGCGGGCGATGTGCGAAAAGCTCAAAGACCTCATCCCGCGCCACATGTTCAAGATCCCGATACAGGCTGCCATCGGCGGCAAGGTGATCGCGCGCGAAACGCTTTCTGCATTAAGAAAAGACGTCACCGCCAAATGCTATGGCGGCGACATCAGCCGCAAGCGCAAGCTGCTGGACAAGCAGAAAGAGGGTAAGAAGAAGATGCGCCAGTTCGGCAAGGTCGATATTCCGCAGGAAGCCTTCATTGCCGCGCTGAAGATGGATGACAATTGACAGATTGTCGGGCGCAATAGCGCTTTACGCCATCGCGGTTTTCGCGCCAGCATGACCCCGGCTTGAGGCAGGGCGGTTATGGAAACAGTCTCCCAGGGGCGGAAGCTTTTCATCGCGCGGCTGGCCGTTGGCCTGGCGCAGGGGCTGGCCCTTTATCTTCTGTACAGCGCGTATGACGACAAGGTTTGGCCCGCCACCCAGGGGTTGGTTTTTGCGCCCTTATCGCTGGTCTGGCTTTTCATACCCACGCTTCTGATCGGGGCGCTGAGCGAAATGCCATGGCGCAAAGCCGCGATGTGGGCCGCAATCGCCACGTTGGCCGTTGCCATCCTGGCCTTTTTCGACATTTGGAGCGCTTGGCCACAGGACTGGCAACAAGACTTGCATAGAAGCGACCGTTCCCAATGGGGGCCGCATATCCTGCCCTCCGCCCAACTGTTCTTCTTCGGCGGCGCAGGCCTGTTCATCGCTCATGCCCTGATCGTCGGCGCGAATATCGATCACCGCGTCATGGCAAAGTATCCCACCCATTTTGATGTCGCCTGGAAGATGGCGGTCCAACTGGCCCTGTCCGTAGCGTTTGTGGGGGCTTTCTGGCTGTTGTTGTGGCTGGGCGCGAGCCTTTTCGGGCTTATCAAGCTTGATTTCTTTCGCAAGCTGATTCAGCACGAATGGTTCGCCATTCCAGTTACGACCCTGGCTGCCGCCGGCGCGCTGCACCTTACCGATATTCGTCCGGCACTGGTGCGGGGAGCGCGCACACTCGCTCTGACCCTGCTTTCCTGGCTGTTGCCTCTTATCGCTCTGATCGTCACGGGATTTCTGGCCAGTCTCCCCTTTACGGGGCTGGCAGCGCTCTGGAGCTTCGGCCACGCCTCCGCCCTTCTGCTGGTCGCCGCAGCCGCGCTGATCATTCTGATCAATGCCGCCTATCAGGACGGCGACACGGAACGCTTGCCTCCTGGAATTCTACGGCTGTCCGGCAGTCTTGCGGCCATTCTCCCCTTGCCGCTTTCCGGCATCGCAGCCTACGCGCTGTATCTGCGGGTGACGCAATATGGCTGGACAGCAGATCGCGTCTGGCTGGCAGCCAGCGTTTGTCTGGCCTGCGGCTACGCTGCTGGGTATAGCCATGCTGCTATCGCCCGAGGCCCGTGGCTTTCACGCATCGAGCGATGGAATTTCGTGATCTCGCTTGGGACATTAGCTGTTCTGGTGGCGCTGTTCACGCCGATCGCCAGCCCTGCGCGCATCGCCGTGGCCGACCAGATGGCGCGCTTGCAGAGCGGCAAAATTCCCGCGTCTAAGTTCGATTTTCACTATCTGCGTTGGGAGGGTGGCCGATATGGCAAGGATGCGCTGATGGCGCTCGCAGCGAGCAAGGATGACTACACGAAGAAAATGGCTGCGGATGCTTTGCGGCAGACCAACAGGTATGCCTCGCAAAATCCTGCGCCATTGTTTGAGGGTCGCGTGACAGTTTATCCGCGCGGAGAAAAACTGCCGTCGACTTTTGTCCGCATGGACTGGAACAAGGGAAACACGCCCTGGGTGCGGCCGACGTGCCCGGCGACAGGCACCTGTGACGCTTTCCTCACCGATCTGGACGGGGACGGCCACCCGGAAATCCTGTTTATGAGCGGCACTGTCCTGCTGCAGGTTTTTCATGAAAATAGAGATGGCGATTGGGCCCAGGCGGGAACGATTGACCTGCCACCCAGCTGTCCCAGCGTAGCTGAGGCTTTGCGGCAAGGGCATTTCAGCATGAACCCGCCTGCTTTGCGCTGGAACGAACTTCATCTCGCCGGAGTGCGTCTCCATATGCAGGAAAGCGGACCCAATCAAGAAACGCCCAAATGCCCTAGTTGAACCGGGCGGCTTGTGCCCTGCGACGCCCTGCCCCGCACTGACGGCTTTCGACAAACATAGCGCGAGCCATTATATGACCGCCCATGTCCACCGTCGCCCTGATCGATTACGGCTCCGGCAACCTCGCCAGCGCGGCGAAGGCTCTGTCGCGCGCCGCCGGCAGCAAATTTGAGATCGTCACCACCGCCGACCCGCAAGCCGTCAAGAATGCCGAGCGCGTGGTGTTGCCGGGCGTGGGCGCCTTTGCCGACTGCATGAGGGGTCTCTCTGCCGTGCCCGGCATGGTCGAGGCGTTGCGCGAGAAAGTGCTCAAGGAAGGCGCGCCCTTTCTGGGCATCTGTGTGGGCATGCAACTGCTCGCCACGGTAGGCGTGGAGTTCGGCCGCCATGCCGGGCTGGGCTGGATCGCCGGCGAAGTGGTCAAGATCACACCCTCCGATCCCAATCTCAAAATCCCGCATATGGGCTGGAATCAGCTCAAGGTCGAACAGCAGCATCCCCTGCTCGCCGGCATCCCGGCGGAGGCGCACGCCTATTTCGTGCATAGCTTCGAGCTCAAGCCCGTGTTGCCGGACGACCTGATTGCCACCACCGATTACGGCGGGCCGCTGACCGCGATGGTGGGGAACGAGAATATCGTGGGCACGCAATTCCATCCGGAAAAGAGCCAGGCGACCGGGCTCAAGCTGCTCGAAAACTTCCTCACCTGGCGGCCTTAAGACATGATCATTTTTCCTGCCATCGATCTCAAGGACGGCGTCTGCGTGCGACTCAAGAAAGGCGTGATGGAAGACGCCACCGTCTTCAACACCGATCCTGCCGCGCAGGCACGCGCCTTTGCCGAGCAGGGCTTTCAGTGGCTGCACTGCGTGGACCTCAACGGCGCCTTCGCCGGCAGGAGCGCCAACGCCGACGCGATCAAGGCCATCCGTGCCGCCATCAGCCTGCCCATCCAGTTGGGCGGCGGCATTCGCGACATGGCGGCGGTTGAGGGTTGGCTGGCGGCGGGCATCACCCGCGTGATCCTGGGGACCGCTGCCCTCACCGATCCCGGCTTTGTGAAAGAGGCCGCGCGCAAATTCCCCGGGCAGATCGTGGTGGGCGCCGATGCCAAGGGCGGCAAGATCGCCACCCAGGGCTGGGCGGAAGTCAGCGAGTTGACGCCGGTCGAGTTGGGCAAACGGTTCGAGGATGCCGGGGTCGGCGCGGTCCTGTTTACCGACATCGATGGCGATGGGTTGCTGAAGGGCGTCAATGTTGTGGCGACCGCGGCGCTGGCCCGCAGCCTGTCCATTCCGGTGATCGCCTCCGGCGGGGTCGGCTCCATCGCCGACATCGACGCCCTGTTGGAGGCCAAGGAGCCCAACATTCAAGGCGTGGTGGTGGGCCGGGCGCTGTACGACGGTCGCATCGATGTGGGCGAAGCCCTGCGGCGGACGGCGCCCCACAAAAACTGACGATTTGTCAGGAAGATTTGCTGAGCCGCCGGGTCAGCTCATCCAGCTGCTCCAGGGATTTGTAGGCGATCCGGACTTCCCCACCTTTATCCCCTTTGTGGACAATCTGGACTTTCAACCCTAAGCGGTTGGAAATGCTGGCTTCCAGGTCGGCGATGTTGGGGTCCTTGGCGAGTTTTCCACCGGGCTTTTTCGCGACCGAACGCTGTTCAGCCTGGCGAACAGTCATCGCCCCTTCGATCAATTCCCGCGCCCTCGCCTCCGGATCGGCCTCGCTTAACAGTGTTCGGGCGTGGCCCGCCGTCAGCTTGCCTTCCCGGATCCAGGCTTTCACCGGGTCGGGCAGCCGCAACAGGCGGATGGTGTTGGCGACATGGGAACGGCTCTTGCCCACCTCCCGCGCCACATCTTCCTGGGTGCGGTTGAACTTGGAGATCAGCTCTTCGTAGGCCGCCCCCTCCTCGATCGCGTTCAGGTCGGTGCGCTGGACATTCTCGATGATGGCCAGTTCCAGCGCCTGGTCGTCGGCCAGTTCGCGCACCACCACCGGCACGTCATGCAGCTTGGCCAGTTGGGCGGCGCGCCAGCGGCGTTCGCCGGCCACGATCTCATAGCGGTCCTGTCCGATGGGCCGCACCAGGATGGGCGACAGCACGCCTTTCTCTTTGATGCTGGCCGCCAGCTCCTGCAGCGGCTGCTCGTCGAACGTCATGCGCGGCTGAAAGCGCCCCGGCTGCAGAAACGCCACGGGCAGCGAGCGCAGATCTTTCCTCGCAGCGGGCTCGCCTTTCACCGCCGCGGCTTCATCGCCGATCAAGGCCGACAGACCGCGGCCCAAGCCGCGCGGACGATCCTGTGCCGGGTTCATGCCGCCGCCCGGATGCGTTCGCGCTGGATCAATTCGCCGGCCAGCTTGATATAGGCCTGGCTGCCGGGACAGCGCAGGTCATAAACCAGCGCCGGCACGCCATGACTGGGCGCTTCGGAAATCCGCACGTTTCTCGGGATCACCGTCGAATAGACTTTTTCGCCCAAGGTCTCGCGCACATCCGCCGCCACCTGATCCGACAGCTTGTTGCGCTTGTCGAACATGGTCAGCACGATGCCCTGAATCTCCAAGGTGGGATTGAGACGGTCGCGCACCAGCTCGATGGTCTTCATCAACTGGCTCAAACCTTCCAGCGCAAAGAACTCGCATTGCAGCGGCACCATCACCGCATCGGCGGCGGCCATCGCATTCAAGGTGAGCAAGGTGAGGGAAGGGGGACAGTCGATCAGGATGTAGGAGAAGCTATTTTCTCCGTGTACGGAGTATTCTTCCAGCGCATCCTTCAAAATGAAATTGCGCCGCGGCATGTCGGCGAGCTCCAGCTCGGCGCCGGAGAGATCCACCGTGGCCGGCACCAGCGACAGGCCGGGGATGCGGGTCTTCACAATGGCGTCCTGGAGCTTGGCCTGGCCGGCCAGCACCTCATAAGTGGTGAGCTTGCGATCCTGGCGATGGATGCCCAGGCCGGTGGAGGCATTGCCCTGGGGGTCAATGTCGATCACCAGGGTTGGCTCGCCCACCGCGGCCAGGGCCGTCCCCAGATTGATGGCGGTCGTGGTCTTACCGACGCCGCCCTTTTGATTGGCGACGACCAGGACGCGGGGCTTTTTGGGCTGCGACATGACGGGGACCCAGCTCTTTCACGATCACCATAGCACCCGAAGGATCGGTGTGGCTCGGGACTTGAGAGACCTTGATGTTCCAATATTTATGGGCTTCCGTCAATTCAGACCCCACATTTTGACCCTTCAGGAACAGGCAAACGCCGTTCGGGCCAACAAATTTCTGGGCATAGTCCAACAGGCGGGGCAGGGGCGCCAAGGCCCGGGCCGTCACCACATCGAACGGCCGACCCGGCAGGTCTTCGATCCGGGCATTTTCCACGCTGACCTGCAGGCCCATCCGTAAAGCCGCCTCCCGCAGAAAGGCGCACTTTTTGGTAGTGGCCTCATACAGGGTCACAGCGACTTCCGGACGGAGCGCTGCCAGGACGAGGCCCGGAAAACCCGCACCGGAGCCTAGGTCGGCCAGGGTTCGGGCATTTGGGGAAATCAGGGGAGCCAGTTGGGCGGAATCCCAGAAATGGCGCCGCCAAAGGTCGGGCAGGGTGCTTTTGGCCACCAGATTATGCCGGGCATTCCAATCCACCAGCAGATCGGCGTAGGCCGTGAGTTTGGCCAATGTTTCACGTGAAACACCGGTTTGGGTGGTGAAATCTTCCGGTCCGAAAACCGGTTCCGGCTCAATCTCAGGCACTGGCGACTTTGGCTTTGGACCCGCCCTTGACGTGGGCCAGGATCAGGGTCAGGGCGGCGGGGGTAAGGCCTTCGATCCGGGCGGCCTGGCCGAGAGTGGCAGGCTGGATGCGCTCCAATTTCTGGCGGACTTCATTGGAAAGACCGACCACAAGGCCATAATCCAGATCAGCGGGCAGGGCACGCCCCTCATCCCGGCGGAATGCCAGGATATCGGCGTCCTGGCGGTCCAGATATCCGGCATATTGGGCGTCGATCTCCAGTTGCTCGACAATCGCGGGCTCAATGAAGGCCAGTTGTGGCCATATGCGAGCCAGAGACGGAAAATCCGTCAATGACAGCAGATCTAAAGCCGATCGCCGCACGCCATCGAGCCGGACCGTTAACCCATGCTTTGCCGCCTCATTGGGAGTAAGGGACAGGGAACCCATTGTTTCACGTGAAACATCCAGCTGGTGGAGTTTCTCAGAAAAGGCCGTGGCCCGCTCGGAGCCCACGATCCCGCCCCCCTGACCCACCGGTGTCAGCCGCTGATCGGCATTATCGGCCCGCAAGGTCAGCCGGTACTCAGCACGGCTGGTGAACATACGATAAGGCTCGGAAACCCCCTTGGTCACCAGATCGTCCAGCATCACGCCGATATAGGCCCGGGCGCGATCCAGGATGACCGGCTCGGCGCCACTGGACGAACGGGCCGCATTCCACCCCGCCATCAACCCCTGGGCGGCGGCTTCTTCGTAGCCCGTGGTCCCATTGATCTGGCCGGCCAGATAAAGGCCCGGTACCGCCTTCGCTTCCAGAGATGGTGAGAGCTCGCGCGGGTCCACATAGTCATATTCGATGGCATAACCCATGCGCTGGACGCGGGCCTTTTCCAGCCCTGGAATGGTTTTAAGAAGCGCCAGCTGGACGTCCTGGGGCAGGGAGGTGGATATCCCGTTGGGATAGACCAAATCTGTGTTAAGTCCTTCTGGTTCCAGGAAAATCTGGTGAGACTCCCGGTCGGCGAAGCGGTTGACCTTGTCCTCAATGGAAGGGCAATAGCGTGGTCCGGTGGAGGCGATCTGCCCGGAATACATCGGCGAACGATGCAGGTTGGCGCGGATCACCGAATGGGTTTCCAGGGTGGTGCGAGTAATGCCGCACGCGATCTGGGGCGTGGTGATGCGAGTGGTCAGGAAAGAGAATGGCGAAGGCGGATCATCTCCCTGCTGCATTTCCAGGCTTGCCCAATCGATGGTCGCGCCTTCCAGCCTGGGCGGCGTCCCGGTCTTGAGCCGCCCCATCCTCAGGCCCAAACCATAAAGCGTGTTGGACAGGCCGATGCTGGGTGCTTCCACCCCATCCGCGATTTTCATGCGCCCGGCCGGAATCTGGGTCTCGCCGATGTGGATCAAGCCGTTGAGGAAGGTGCCGGTCGTCAGCACCACCCGCCCGCACGGGATGGTCTCACCATCACCGGTTGTAACGCCAACGATCTTCCCGTCTTGCAAAACAAGGTCTTCGGCGCTGGCGGCGCGAATTTCCAGATTGGAAATGCTGCGCAACATGGATTGCATCGCGGCCCGATAAAGGGCGCGATCAGCCTGTGCCCGCGGACCCCGCACGGCCGGTCCCTTGCGGCGGTTGAGCAGCCGAAACTGGATGCCGGCGGCGTCCGCCACCCGGCCCATCAGCCCGTCCAGGGCATCGATCTCGCGCACCAGATGGCCTTTGCCCACCCCGCCAATGGCGGGATTGCAGGACATTTCGCCCAGGGTTTCGATGGCATGGGTGAGAAGCAGGGTCCTGGCGCCAAACCGCGCCGACGCCGCCGCCGCTTCACAACCGGCATGACCGCCGCCAATAACGATGACGTCGTAGCTTCCCATGGCGGCTCAATACGCGCCGCCAAATCCATCCACAAGAGGTCTATTCAGCGGATGCGGCGTACCGGCAGGCCGCGGCCCACCCCGTTGAGCTTCATCACATAGGCGCCCGAACCGCCGCGCGAGATCGTCGCCACATAGCGGGAGGCGGCATATTGCAAATGACCCAGTGGCTCGCCCGAGACCTGCCGCCACACCTGGCCATTGTCCAGTGTGGCGATCAGAGCCCCGCCGCTGAGGTCATAAGTCACCAAGCGGCCGCTGATTGCGTCGATGGCATCCTCGTCCATCGCCTGCGGATAGGCATGGGCGCCGCCATTGGCGATGCTCTCACTGCCGAACTCGGCCACCGTTTTTTGCGGCGCGCGCTTGGGACCGTCCGGTCCGAACAGCCTGTCCAGAAATCCATTGCTGTGCCGGGTATGGCGCACCGGCGGCGGAACGTCCGGCGCGGGCGCGACAGATGCCATCGCGACCGGAGGAGACGGTGGCATCGTGGCTGGCGGCGCGGCCGGCGTGCGGATGGCGCCGGGCAGGCGCACGGAAGCGGAATCGTAACAGGCCAGACGCTGGCCCTTGTCGCTGACGGACGCACAGCGCAGCACCGCGGAAATGGCGTCATCGCGCGGATCGGCCTGGGCGGCGGTGGATGCCAGAAAAAGCCCGAAAAATATGACCTTTTTCATCATCATTTCCCGATACAAAAATCCCGAAAGACAAAATCCAGCAGCTCTTCCACGTCCACAACGCCGGTGATGCGGCCGATGGCGCGCATCGCCAACCGCAGATCCTCCGCCAGCAATTCGGGACGATCTTCCGGCGCCAAGAGACCATGGCGCAAGGCGTCCAGCGCCTCCTGCAAGGCATGACGATGGCGCGGCCGTGTCAGGGGCGGTGCTGTATCTCCGCTTTCCAGTTTTTGCTGCACCTTTTGCTGCAGCATTTCCAGCAGCATGGAAATGCCGTCGCCGGTCTTAAGCGAGATGGAAATCCCATCGCGCACAAAGCCCAGGTCCGACTTGTTCCACACAAGGAGGTCCGGCTCGGGCAGGCCGGCGGGCAGGCCGGCGCGGGGATTTTCCAGGCTGCCGTCCAGCAGCAATAAGGTCATCCCGCCCTGGGCATGCGCGAGCGCCCGGCGCACGCCCTCTGCCTCGACCGGTTCATCGGTCTGGCGCACGCCGGCGGTATCGGCCACCTGCAGCAGATAGCCGCCCAGATCCAGCCGGGCCTCCACCACATCCCGGGTGGTGCCGGGCGTGTCCGAGACAATCGCCACATCGCGCCGTGCCAGGGCGTTGATCAACGACGACTTGCCGGCATTGGGCGGCCCCAGGATGGTAAGGCGCAAACCTTCCCGCAGGCTCTCGCCCCGGCCGGAATCGTCCAAATGCCGCTCGATTTGCTGCACCATTTGCTGCGCAGCATTTTTGGCGGCAGCGAATTCGCTTTCGCCCACACTGTCGTCGGAAAAATCGATCGCGGCCTCCGCCCGGCCCAGGGCGGCAATCAGCTGGGCGCGCCAGCCTTCATACAAATCGGCCAGCGCCCCATCATACTGACGCAGCGCCTGGCGCAATTGGGCCGGGGTCTCGGCATCCACCAGATCAGCGATGGCTTCGGCCCGGGTCAGGTCCAGCTTGCCGTTTTCCACCGCCCGGCGGCTGAACTCCCCCGGCTCGGCTGGCCTGAGCCCCAAGCCCATCAGCGCGGAAAACAGCGCCTCCCGGACGGCGCGGCCGCCATGAAGATGGAATTCCGCCACATCCTCGCCGGTGAAACTGTGGGGGGCGGGAAACCACAGCAGCAGGGCCTGGTCGATGGCGTGCCCGTCCAGGGCCAATCGCCGCAAGACCGCCTGGCGCGGGCTGGGCAGGGGTCCTGCCAGGGCCTGGATGGCCGGGCCGGCCGCTGGTCCCGACACCCGCACCACCGCCACCCCGCTGCGGCCGGGGACGCTGGCCAGCGCGAAAATGCTGGAATTCATGACCCAAAGCTCATGAAAGAGAGGGCAAGGCTATCTGCCGTCCTTTTTCATCATGGCCGAGGCGCTGTCCCACATGGCCTTCTGGAATTTCTGAAAGGCATCCGCCCCGCCCCCCATCCCATAAGAAAGAGGCATCCAGGCCCGCATCATGCCCTCGGGATCGTTGGCGTCGAACGCCGCCTTCATCCGGGCCTGCATCTCGTCCAGCATCCTTTTCTGGATGGGCGCCACGTCCGGCAGCCCCATGAAAGTCCGGGCCTCCTCAGGCGTCATGTCCATCTCGATATGCACCTTCATGGCGGCACCTCTTGCAGGGGTTTCGGGGGCCCTCTTTTCGAGGTAAGTAACCCCGCCCCAAAAACACCACAGAAGCGGGCCGGCGGGAAGCATCCTTCCGCGAACCCATTCGGAACGGAAACGATGAGCCTCGATCACGCCACCAGCCCTTACCTCCTCGCCCACAAGGACAACCCCATCAAATGGCGGGCCTGGGGCCCCGATGTCCTGGCCGAGGCCAAGGCCCAGGACAAACCCATCCTGCTCAGTCTGGGCTATGTGGGCTGTCACTGGTGCCAGGTAATGAACCGCGAAGGGTTCAGCGATCCGGCAACCGCAAGCTTCATCAACGAGAATTACATCCCCGCCCTGGCCGACCGGGACGAGCGTCCCGACGTGGACATGCTCTATCAAGGCGCCGCGGGCCTGATGGGCCATCAGGGCGGCTGGCCGCTGAATCTGTTCCTGACCCCCGAGGGCGAGCCCTTCTGGGTGGCGGGCTATCTGGGGCTCACCGATACGGCGGAGGCGCCAAGCTTCCACCGCCTGGTAACCGACACCGCCGCGCTCTGGCAGAATGATCGGGCCCGCGCGCTCGATACCGGCAGCAAAGTGCGGGCCGCGGTGGAAAATCTCTACAACCGTGACATGACCGAGCAGGAGGGGTTGAACCTGGACCTCGCCTCGGTGCGCCTGGCGCAGCGCTATGACATCTTCTTCGGCGGCCTGCAGGGCGCGTTGAAATTCCCCAACGCACTGCTGCTTCAGGTTTTGTGGCGCGCCTTCCTGCGCACCGGCACGCCGCAATTCAGTCAGGTCATCTTCACGACCCTGGACAATCTTCTGTTCGGCGGCGGCTATGACCATATCGGCGGCGGCTTCTTCCGCCACACCCTGGATGAACGCTGGTTCGAACCGTCCTTCGAAAAGATGCTCTATGATCAGGCGCTGATCATAGATCTCTGCACCCAGATCTGGCAGTTCAACCGCAATGAACTGTCCCGCCAGCGCGTCGCCGAGACGGTCAGCTTCCTGCTGCGCGACATGAAGATGGGCGATGCCTTCGCCGCCTCCATTTCTTCCGGCTCGCAAACCGAAGACGGAAAATATTACACCTGGAGCGAGGCAGAGATCGACGCCGCCCTGGTCGGCACCTTCTCGGCGCGCTTCAAGCAGGTTTACGGCATCACCCGCGACGGCAACATGATGGGACGCAATCTGCCGCGCCGGCTGGGCAATCCAGCGCCCGCCAATGACGCCGATGAAGCGCTTCTGGCGCGGCAGCGCGAAATGCTGCTTGCCATCCGTGAAAAGCGCGCCAAGCCGCTGCGCGACGATCGCGTGCTGACCGATTGGAACGGATTGGCCATCGCCGCCCTGGCGCGGGCCGGCAAGGTCTTTGAAAAACCGGAGTGGATCGAAGTCGCCGTCCAGGCCTTTGACAGTGTGGTGCGAACCCTGGGCGGAGAGGGCAACACGCTCTCCCATGTCCAAGGCAGCGCCGGCATCGCCGAGGATTATGCCGGCATGGCGCGTGCGGCTCTGCAGCTTCGCGAAGTCACGGGCGACAACCGCTTCCTGGAACTGGCCAAGGCCTGGACCCAGGTCCTCAACACCCATTTCTGGAACGAGCGGATCAACGGCTATTGCTTCTATGCCGACAATACCGAGCAGCTCTTCGTGCGGCCGCGCATGGTGTTCGACAATCCCACGCCCAGCGCCAACGGCACCATGCTCACCGTGCTGACCCAGTTGGCGCTGCTGACGGGCGAGACGGATTACATGGGCCGCGCCTCCGTCCTCGGCAACACCTTCGGCAATGAAGCCAACCGCATGCTCAATGGCGCCGGCAGTTATCTGGCGGGCGTGGAATATCTGATCAACAGCCTTCAGGTGCTGGTCATCGGCCATAAGGGCCATAGCCGCACCCAGGAGCTGGTCCGCGCCTATTGGAGCAAGCCCATGCCCAGCGCCATGCTGGTGCAGCTTGAGCCGGGCGAGCCCTTGCCCATCGGTCATCCCGCCACCGGGCGCGGCATGGAGGGCGGCCATCCCACCGCCTATATCTGCCAGCAGGGCAATTGCTCCAACGCCATCACCAACGCCGGCGAGTTGAGCCTGACCTTGACCTTGCCGCCACAGTTGCGGGCGCAGCAAATTCAGCAGCTGCAGCAATCCCAGCAGCCGCAACAACAGCCCCAATCGATGAGGTTCTAGGCATGATCAAAGCCATCCGCTTCGAAAAGACCGGTGGCAGTGATGTGCTGCAATATGTGGATTACGACCTGCCGCCTCCGGCCAAAGGCCAGGTGCAGGTCCGGCACACCGCCATCGGCGTCAACTTCATCGACACCTATCACCGCACCGGCCTTTATCCCTTGCCGCTGCCGTCGGGTCTGGGTTCGGAAGCGGCCGGCGTGGTGGCGGCGGTGGGCGAAGGCGTCACCCGCTTCAAGGCCGGCGACCGTGTCGGCTATGCCAGCGGCGTGATCGGATCTTACGCCCAGGCCAACAATGTCGCCGCCGACCGGCTGGTGCGTATGCCGGACGGGATCAGCGACGAGCTGGCGGCTGCCGTGCTGCTCAAGGGCATGACCACCCAATATCTGATCCGCCGCATTCATCCGGTGAAGGCGGGCGAGACCATCGTCTTCCACGCCGCGGCGGGCGGCGTCGGCCAGATCGCCTGCCAATGGGCCAAGCATCTGGGCGCCACCGTGATCGGCTCGACCACCTCGCCGGAGAAAGTCGACCTGGCCAAGGCCAATGGCTGCGCCCATGTGATCAACACCAAGGAAGCGGGCTGGGAAAAGAAAGTCCGCGAACTTACAGGCGGCGCGGGCGTGCCGGTGGTCTATGACTCCATCGGCAAGGACACTTTCATGGCAGGCCTGGATTGTCTTCAGCCGCGCGGCATCATGGTCACTTACGGCAATGCGTCGGGCCCGGTCGATCCCTTCTCCCCGTCTGTCCTCGCAGCCAAGGGCTCGCTGTTCGTCACCCGGCCGGTGCTGGCGCATTACACCCGTACCGCGGAAGAGCTTCAGGAAACCGCGGACGATCTTTTCCAGGTGCTGTTGTCGGGTGCAGTAAAGGTCGCCATCAACCAGCGCTTTGCCCTGAAGGACGCGGCCAAGGCACATGACGCGCTGACGGGCAAGAAGACCACGGGTGCCACGATATTGATCCCGTAATCGCTTCCAATGGAATTTCTGCTGGAGGCGCTGTTTCAATTCGTCGGCGAAATCCTCCTTCAGATTCTGTTTGAGGCGATCGCGGAGTTCGGTTTCCACAGTGTCAAGGAGACGCTCAAAAGGCCAAAAAACCCTTTTGTCGCCACAGCCGGCTTTTTTCTTTGGGGCGCGTTGGCTGGCGGAATAAGCCTGCTCATCTTCCCCCTGTCCTTCATAGCTAGCACAAACCTTCGCCTCTTAAACCTCCTTGTCACCCCAATAGCCGCAGGTGGAATTATGAGGCTGCTCGGGAAATTGAGACAGCGACGCGGTCAGGTCTTGGTTGGGCTGGATCGTTTCTTCTATGCATTCGCCTTCGCGCTGGCCATGGCGTTGGTCCGCTATTTCCTGGCAAAGGGTCCCGTGTAAGTGGTAACGGCCACCTCAAAGCCATCCCGTGTCCGCTTGCTTATCCTGGCGCTGATCAGTCTGGCGGTCGCGGTCAATTACCTGGACCGGGCTGTCATCGGCATTGCCTCGCCCTCCATCGCCGCTTCCTTCCATCTTTCGCCGGTGGCGATGGGGGTGATCTTTTCGGCTTTCTCCTGGAGCTATTTCGCCGCCCAGGTTCCCGGCGGCCTGGCGCTGGACCGGTTTGGCGCGCGGCTGGTCTATCTGGTGGCCATTGCCGGCTGGTCGCTGTCCACCCTGCTGCATGCCACCGCCACAGGGTTTTTCTCCCTGTTCGGCTGGCGCATATCGCTGGGCCTGTTTGAGGCGCCCTGCTTTCCTGCCAACAGCAATATCGTGGGCGCCTGGTTTCCGCGGAAAGAGCGGGCACGCGCCATCGGCGTCTACACCGCGGCGGAATATGTCGCCCTGGGCTTTGCCTCGCCGCTGCTCTTGTGGGTGCTGCACAGCCATGGCTGGCGCGCCCTGTTCCTGATCAGCGGCGTGCTGGGACTGATCTTTGTGCCGCTGTGGTGGCTGCTCTACCGCGAACCCGCCGAACATCCGCGCGTGAACGCCGCCGAACTGACGCTGATCCGCGAAGGCGGCGGCAGGGTCGCAGGAGAAAGCGCCGCCTTCACGCCCTCGCTGCTGTGGGCGCTGGCGCGCCACCCTCAAATCATCGCGCTGTGCATCGGACAGTTCGCAGTCTATTCCACCTTCGTGTTCTTCCTGACTTGGTTTCCCACCTACCTGGCCACCGCGCGGCATATGGCCTGGATCAAGCTGGGCTTCTTCGCCTCGCTGCCCTATCTGGCGGGTTTCTTCGGTATCCTGTTCGCCGGCTGGCTGTCGGATTTCCTGCTCCAGCGCGGCACAAGCCTCAACAGCGCCCGCAAGCTGCCGGTCATCGCCGGGCTCCTGCTGGCTTCCACTATCGTGCTGGCCAATTATGTGGAAAGCGACGCGCTGGTGGTTGCGATCCTGTCGCTCGCCTTCTTCGCCCAGGCCATGTCCTCGTCGGGCTGGTCGGTGCTGTCGGAAATCGCCCCACCCGGCACCTTGGGCATGGTAGGCAGCCTGTTCAGCGCCGCCGCCAACCTGTCGGGTATCGTGACGCCGCTGGTGATCGCAGCGATCTACCAGCAGACAGGGTCTTTCAATTGGGCGCTGGCCTTCGTGGGCGGCGTGGCGGCAGTCGGCGCCGCCGCATGGATATTCTTTGTCGGGGATTTGAAGCCGATTGTGCTGACGCCCGAGCCTTAGCGGTCCCACTTGCCATCAAAAGACGGCATCAGGGCGATCAGCCCGAACAGGCAAACCAGAACGCCGGCGGTGATCCATTCCAGACTCATGGCGACGTAACGCACCAGAACGAACTTGGCCGCAAACCCAGTTTGCGGCCAAGCGGTGAGATCTTTTTTTGAGCAAGCACAAGCCTGAGGCAGTGCCTCAGGTGTTCATGCTCTCGAAGAAATCTCCATTATTTTTAGACTGGCGCAGCTTCTCCAACAGGAACTCGATGGCGTCCACCGTGCCCATGGGCGAGAGAATACGGCGCAGGACATAGGTCTTGGCCAGGGTGCCCTTCTCGACCAGAAGCTCGTCCTTGCGGGTGCCCGAACGCATAATGTCGATGGCGGGGAAGACACGCTTGTCGGCCACCTTGCGGTCCAGGATGATTTCGCTGTTACCCGTGCCCTTGAACTCTTCAAAGATGACTTCGTCCATGCGGCTGCCGGTATCGATCAGCGCGGTGGCGATGATGGTGAGCGAACCGCCTTCCTCGATATTGCGGGCGGCGCCGAAGAAGCGCTTGGGGCGTTGCAGGGCGTTGGCGTCCACGCCGCCGGTCAGCACCTTGCCCGATGAAGGCACCACGGTGTTGTAGGCGCGGCCCAACCGGGTGATGGAGTCGAGCAGGATGATCACGTCGCGCTTGTGCTCAACCAGGCGCTTGGCCTTTTCGATCACCATTTCCGCCACCTGGACGTGACGCGTCGCGGGTTCGTCGAAGGTGGAGGAAATCACCTCGCCCTTCACCGTGCGCTGCATGTCGGTGACTTCTTCGGGGCGTTCGTCGATCAAAAGAACAATCAGGAAGGCGTCGGGATGATTGGCGGCGATCGCCTTGGCGATGTTCTGCAGGATCACCGTCTTGCCGGTACGCGGCGGCGCGGTGATCAGGGCGCGCTGGCCCATGCCCTGCGGCGCCACGATGTCGATCACCCGGCCGGTCTTATCCTTGATGGTGGGATCCTCCAGCTCCATCTTGAGCCAGCGGGTGGGATAAAGCGGCGTGAGGTTGTCGAAATGGACCTTGTGCTTGATCTGCTCGGGGTCTTCGAAATTGATGGTGGTGACTTTGAGCAGGGCGAAATAGCGCTCGCCTTCCTTGGGCGCCCGGATGGGGCCTTCGGCGGTATCGCCGGTGCGAAGCCCGAAGCGGCGGATCTGGGAGGGGGAGACGTAGATGTCGTCGGGGCCGGGCAGATAGTTGGATTCCGGCGACCGCAGGAAGCCGAACCCGTCCTGCAGAATTTCCACCACGCCCGAGCCGGTGATCTCCACCTCGCGGTCGGCCAGTTCCTTGAGGATGGCGAACAGCATGTCCTGCTTGCGCATGGAGGATGCGTTCTCGATCTCCAGCTCTTCGGCGAAAGCCAGCAAATCGGCGGGTTTTTTGTTCTTGAGATCCTGCAGCTTCATCGCCTGCAGGCCTTCTTGGACGGTCATGGGAGCGGCACCTAAACGAGGGGGATTGGGCTCGATGAACGAAGGGCGGGTGCCCCGGATGCGATCATCGAAGAGGTTGGTTATGACCTTTTAACCGTTCACGGGCTTACCATTTCTGGCCGTTTTCGGTCCGCGCCCCTTACTCGGGAGCCGCGCGGGTCATTCAGACAAATCGGTTATAGCCTGATTTGAAGGGCTTGCAAATATCCCCCCAAACCCGGGCCCAGGGCGGAAAAGCGCAAATAATGTTTCAGCCGGTTCATCCGCAGGCTGAAACAATCAGTCGCCGAAGGGTTGGACTTTGACCAGGATCACGATCAGGACCATCAGCACTGCCGGGATTTCATTGATGATCCTGTAAAAGCGTGCCGGATGATCCCGCCGGTCCTGCTGGAAGCCGCGCCATAGCCTGACATTCCACCCGTGCATTCCCGACATGATTAGCACCAAGACAAACTTGATCTGCATCCAGCGGTCCTCATAGGCACCTGTCAGCCAGAGCAGCGTCAGCCCGAGGATCCACACCACGGTAAAGGCAGGATTGATGATGCCTTTGAGCAAGCGGGTTTCCATCATCTTGAAACGTTCGCTGGATTCAGAACCGGGTGCAGTATCGGTATGATAGACGAAGAGGCGCGGCAGATAGAGCATGCCGGCCATAAAGGCGATCACCGCCATGATGTGAAACGCCAGAAACCAAGGGAGATAATTCCCCAAGCAGCTTTGCAACGGATTGTTCGCCAGACATTGCTGAAACATCAGATCTCTCCAAAACCGCAGCGTCCATGACCAACAGGGCATATGCGGCCGCCGCCCAAGGGGCCTTGTCCGCAGGTGACTGTTTTATGCGTAAGAGCCTCCCGCACCAACGCCGCCAGCCCTTCTATGAATTCCCCCTGTGTTCCAACTGTGGCGGCGCGCCGATAGTCCGGCACCCCCACCTCGCCGGAAAGCTTGCGGTATTCGATATCCAGCTCGACCAGGGTTTCGGAATGTTCACTGACAAAAGCGATGGGGGCCACGATCACCCCCTTGCCATCGCGTCCGGCGCGCGTGATTTCGGCGTCAGTGGAAGGGCCGATCCATTCCAGCGGCCCCACCCGGCTCTGGTAGCAGACCACCATTTCCAGTTGCGGCATGGCCAATGCCTGGACGATGGCGGCAGCGGATTGCTCGACCTGCCATTGATAGGGATCGCCTTTCTGGATCACCCGCTTGGGCAGGCCATGGGCAGAAAGCAGCAAGCGGTAGCCAATATCCGGCCGAAGGTCTTTCGCCATCTCCCGGATGCGCTTCGAAGCGGCGGCGACCAAGCCCGGCTCCCAGGGATAACAGCACACCCGCGTAGTGGGCGCCTTCAGGCCCGCGCGCTTGGCGGCGCGACCCCAGTCTCTCAAGGAGGACGCCGTGGTGGTGGTGGAAAATTGCGGATAAAGCGGCAACAGCACGATCTTGTCGGGATTGAAGGCCTCCACCGCCCGCGCCGCCCCGTCGCTGAAAGGATGCCAGTAGCGCATGGCGACAAAGGCTTTTGCTTCGACCCCGTCGATGGACAAAGCCTGCTCCAGGGCATCGGCCTGGCGGCGGGTTTCCTCGAAGATGGGCGAGCGGCCGCCGATATGATCGTAGATCTTGCGCGCCACCGGCGCGCGCCGCCGCGCAATCAGCCGCGCCAAAGGCAGGCGAAACAAAGCAGGCAGGGAGATGATCGCGGAGTCTGAAAAAAGATTACGGAGAAACGGTTCGACCGCTTCCGGGGAATCCGGCCCGCCCAGGTTGAAGAGAACGATCGCAAGCTTCATCCGCGTATGCGTTTCAGCAACTGCTCGACATGGGCGATGGGGGTCTCCGGCAGGATGCCGTGGCCCAGGTTGAAGATATGCGCCCGGCCCTGCATGGCTTCCAGAATTTCATCCACCGCGCGGTCCAATGCCGCACCACCTGCGATCAAGGCAATGGGGTCCAGGTTGCCTTGCAGTACGCAAGCCAGATTCTCTGCCGCCCAGCGCACGGGCGCCGCCGTATCCAGCGACACCGCATCGACGCCCGTTGCCTGCACGTAGATTTCGTACCCTGCCAAAGTGGCGGCGCGGGGAAAACCGATGATTTTGGCGTCGGGCCGGGCAGCCCGCACCGCCTTGACGATTTTCTTGGTGGGTTCGATCACCACTTGCCGGAACAAGAAATCCGGCAAGCCACTGGCCCAACTGTCGAAGATCTGCACCGCATCGGCGCCGGCTTCCAATTGGCGGATCAGGTGGAAGGCGACACACTCGCCCAAGATATCCAAAAGATATCCAAAGCCCTCCGGATCACGATAGGCCCACAGCTTCGCCGCCTTCTGTTCGTCTCCGCCCGCCCCCGCCGCCAGATAGGTCGCCAGGGTCCAGGGTGCGCCCGCAAATCCCAACAGGCCTGTGTCCGTTGGCAAGCCGGCCCTGGTCAGGCGCAGCGCCTCATAAACCGGCTCGAAATAATTCGCCCACTGGGCGCGATCCTCGTTGAAGCCCTTGGCAGACGTCACAGGCTTGAGGCTGGGGCCTTCGCCTTCCGTGAACGTCACCTTCTGGCCCAGAGCTTCCGGCACCGTCAGGATGTCGGAAAACAGGATTGCGGCATCGAAACCAAAACGGCGGATGGGCTGCAAGGTCACTTCGGCGGCCAGTCTGGGCGTCAACGCCATGGTCCAGAAAGAACCTGCCTTGGCGCGCACCTCGCGATATTCCGGCAGATAGCGGCCAGCCTGACGCATCAGCCAGACCGGCGGAACCCGTTCCGCGCTTCCTTCCAGCACACGTGCAAGCTTCGACTCCACTACAAGACTCCTAAAGATTCTAAGATGCTGAAGATGATGTTAGGCCTGTGAGTTGTGGGGCAAATTGTGAAGGAGCGACTGGCTTAAGCGAAGGACCGCGTTGACTCAAGCACTTGGGTGAATTGCGGCATCTGCGAGGGGTCTGTCACGGCATGTTGGCAGCTGGGCAAGGTATCCCCAACCATTATGGATTTGCACTTTTGTCCTGTTCCCGGCTAGGAGCCTGTGGTCCATTCCTGTCTTAACCCCAGCTCATCCTCAATCTGACGGACCAACCTGGATACTTCTGTGGATCATAAATTTCACATCCATCTGGTTTCGGATTCCACCGGCGAAACCTTGAATGCCATGGCCACCGCGGCACTGGCGCAGTTCGAGAATGTGAACGTCATGGTCCATCCTTACGCCCTGGTGCGGGCCGAGGCCCAGTTGACACGCGCCCTGGACCATATCGCCATCATGCCGGGGATCGTGTTCTTCACTCTGGCCAATCAGCATCTGCGCGACAAGCTGATGGCGCGCTGCAAGGACATCGATGTGCGCTGCATCGATGTGCTGGAAGGGCCGGTGACGGCGTTGCGCCAGTTCCTGGGCAAGGCGGAAACCCACAAGGTGGGCCGCCAGCATGAAGTGGACGCCCGCTATCTCGACCGTATCGAGGCGCTGAATTTCACCATTGCCCATGACGACGGCCAGTCGCTGGACTCCATCGCGGAGGCGGAAGTGATCCTCACCGGCGCCAGCCGTACCTCCAAGACGCCGACCTGTGTCTACCTTGCCATTCGTGGCATCCGTGCCGCCAATGTGCCTCTGGTGCCGCACATGCCGGCGCCGGCGCAACTGCTGGGTGCCAGGAAACCCCTGATCGTGGGGCTATGGGTCTCGCCCGACCGGCTGGTGCAGGTCCGGCGCAACCGCTTGAGCAGCATGGGTGAGAGCCGCGACAGCAATTATGTGGACCTGGACGCCGTGCGGGCCGAGATCGCCTCCACTCGCCAGCTGTTCGAGCGGCAGGAGTGGCCCACCATCGATGTGTCCCGCCGCTCGATCGAAGAGACCGCGGCGTCGGTGATGAATCTTTTGGCCGAGCGCCGGGAAACCGTGGGATGAGTCTGGTGCTGGCGTCGGGCAGTGCCAGCCGCAAGGCGCTGCTGTCGGCGGCAGGAATATCTTTTATTGCCGATCCCGCCGACCTGGATGAAGAGGCGCTGATGCAATCCTTGCGGCCGGCCGGTGCCGAAGTCATGGCCCGGACCCTCGCACAGGAAAAGGCACTGACCGTTTCGCGCCGCCATCCCGGCAAAACGGTTCTGGGTGGCGACAGCGTGATCGCCTTTGATGGCGATTATCTCAGCAAATGCGCCGACATGACGGAAGCGCGCAGCCTTTTGGTGCGTCTCTCGGGCCATGTCCATCTGCTGGTCTCGGCGGCAGCGCTCGCCCGCGATGGCGCTCTGCTATGGGCGCATGCCAGCCCTTGCCGCATGGCGATGCGCCTTTTGAGTCCTGAATTCCTGGACGAATATCTTGCGCTGGAGGGACCGGCGATCCTTTCTTCGGTGGGCTGCTATCATTTCGAGGGGCGTGGGGCGCAGATATTCGATACAGTGGAGGGCGATTATTTTTCGGTGCTGGGCCTGCCGCTGCTTCCGGTCCTGGCCCAGCTGCGCAAGGAAGGCGTTCTGGCGGCATGAGGCTGACGGGAAAGGGCAAGGTTGCGGGGATCATCGGCTGGCCGGTGACACATTCGCTGTCGCCGGTGCTGCACGGCCATTGGCTGAAGGAACACGACATCGACGGTGCCGTGGTGCCTTTGGCGGCCCGAAGCGAAGACTTTGCCGCTGTGATCAATGGCGTAAGGCTCGCCGGCTTCCAGGGTGTGAATGTGACGGTGCCGCACAAGGAAGCGGCCTTTTCCCTTTCGCACCGGTTGGACGAAGCAGCCCAGGCGGCCGGCGCCGCCAATCTGCTGGTTTTCCGCGATGGGAAAATCATAGGGCACAACACGGACAGCTATGGCCTGGCCGAAAGCCTCAAGGAAAATATCGGCGATTTGACGGACAAGAGTGTTGTTCTTTTGGGGGCCGGCGGTGCCGCGCGAGGCGCGATGCTGGCGTTGGAGATGCTGGGCGCGGCCTGCATCCATTTGCTCAATCGCGATGCCAAACGGGCTCGGACTTTGGCAGCATTCCTGGCGCCGCAAATCAAAGCCGCTGTGCGGCCGGGCGGACTGGATGACTGGTCTCGCGTTGCGGGCGACGCGGCCTTGCTGGTCAATTCCACCAGCGCCGGCATGGCGAACAACCCGCCCCTGACTATCGATTTGGCGGTGCTGCCGGCAAGCGCCGCTGTCTGTGACATCGTCTACAATCCGCTGGAAACCAAGCTGCTCAAGGATGCTGCCGCGCGGGGTCTCAAGACCATCGACGGCCTGGGGATGCTGATGCATCAGGCGGTGCCGTCTTTTGAAGCCTTCTTCGGCGTGAAGCCCCAAGTCACGCCTGCTTTGCGCGCGGCGCTGGTCAAGGTGCTCAGTGCCCGCCAATAAGCCTTTTGTGATCGGCCTTACCGGCTCGATCGGCATGGGCAAAAGCGAGACCGCCAAGCTGTTCGCCGCCGAAGGCGTGCCGGTGTTCGATGCCGATGCCGTCACCCATGATCTCTATGCCGGTGAAGCGGTGCCGTCGATCGAGGCGGCTTTTCCGGGCGTGACCCGCAACGGCGCCGTGGACCGCGCCGCCCTGGCGGCGCAGGTGACCGGCAATGAGGCGGCGCTCAAGCGGCTGGAAGCGCTGGTGCATCCGCTGGTGGCGCGGCGGCAAGGGGAATTCCTGGCCCAGACGCAGGCGCCGGTGGCGCTGCTGGACATTCCCCTGCTGCTGGAAACCGGGGTGAAGGTGGACGCCGTGGTGGTCGCCACCGCGCCGGAGCACGTCCAGCGGGCGCGGGTTATGGCGCGGCCCGGCATGACGGAAGAGAAATTCGCCCATCTGCTCGGACGCCAGATGAGCGATGCTGAAAAGCGCTCACAGGCGCATTACCTGGTCATCACCGACAAGGGCTTGGATCATGCCCGCGAACAGGTGAAAATGATCCTGGCGGATATTCGGAATAAGCTTTCATCGGCGTAGGCGAGAGCCGGAGCCGACAAGAGAAACAACATGCGTGAAATCGTCTTCGACACCGAAACCACCGGCTTCGAGCCGGGCGATGGGCATAGACCCCGCGGCTTTTGCGCAGCAAAGGTCGCCATTTAAAGAATCGATGCGAGATGCGTGAGATAGTCTTCGATACGGAAACAACAGGGTTTGAGCCGGGCGATGGCCATCGCATCGTAGAAATCGGCTGTGTCGAGCTGATGGATCATTTCCCCACCGGCCGCACCCTGCAATTCTATCTCAATCCCGAACGCGACATCCCCATCGAATCCCAGCGGGTCCATGGCCTGTCAGCCGAATTTCTGGCCGACAAGGCGTTGTTCGTGCATGTCGTGGACGAGTTCCTGGAATTTCTGGGGGACGCGCCGCTGGTGATCCACAATGCCAGCTTCGACATCAAGTTCATCAACGCCGAACTGAACCGTGTGGGTCGTGCGCCTATCCCCTTGGCACGAGCGGTGGACACGATCGAGATCGCCAAGCGCAAGATTCCCGGGGCGCGCTATTCCCTGGACGAATTGTGCAAGCGCTTTGGTGTCGACCTGTCGGCCCGCACCAAGCACGGCGCCCTGCTGGATGCCCAGTTGACGGCCGAAATTTATCTGGAACTGATTGGCGGCCGCCAGCGCGGCCTGATGCTTGCCCCGGTGGAGATCGCAGCAGCCCAAACAGCCGAACCTGTGCGTGCCGCCCGCCAACGGCCGGAAAAGCTCGCGCCCCTGATCACCCAGGTGGAACTGGAACTCCACGCCGCCTTTGTCGCAAAGGAACTGGGCGACAAGGCGTTGTGGAACGGATGACTGTTTAAGCAGTGCCCTTTAAGCAGTACCCTGGGGCGCGCCCTGCGCCTGGGCCAGCCGCGCCTGGTACAGCGCCATGAAATCGATGGGCTCGATCATCAAGGGCGGCATGCCGCCGTCGCGCACCACATCGGCGACGATGCGGCGCACAAAGGGGAACAGCATGTGCGGCGCCTGGATCAGCAGGATCATCTGCTGGGTGCCGGCGTCCGGCACATTGGTGAGGCGGAATACGCCGGCATAGGCGACTTCCAGCAGGAACAGGGCGCGGCCTTCGCTCTTGGCGTCGACCCGGATCTTCAGTTCCACCTCGAACATGTCCTTGTCCGCCAGGCGGCCGGCATTGAGGTCCACCGCCAGCTCGATCTGCGGCCGGTCGGTGATGGAAACGGTGGCACCCGGATTTTCGAAGGACAGGTCCTTGATGTACTGGCCCACCACCTGGAGGTTGGGCATGCCCGGCGGGTTCGCGGGGGTTCCTTCGCTGCTCATATCGGTCTTTCATTGAATTCGGCCCGCGGCGCTAGCACGGATCGCTCAGGCCTGACAAGTAACAGGGACAAGCCCTGATGTAGCCGGGGACCGCGAAAGCGCTTTTCATGCTGGGTTGTCGCGGGCTAATTTGGCGCCGGGGGCGGGACCGAGCTGTAAGGTTTCATCATGCCGGATGCACAAACGCTGGGCCTTCTGATCGCCGCCATGGTGGCGGGGATCATCTGTTTCCGTCTCTACACGGTTTTGGGGCGGCGGACCGGCCATGAACCGCCGCCGCAAACGGGCGTGAAGACGGTTCCGGCGCCACGCCCAGCCGCCCTGCCGCAGCCCGCCCAGGATGTCGCGCCTTCCTCCAACGGCCTGTTGGACATCCAACTGGCCGACCGCGATTTCGACACCCCCAAGTTCCTGGAAGGCGCGCAGGAAGCCTATGCCCGGATCGTGAACGCTTTCGCCAGGGGCGACCGGGCGGAGCTGCGCCCTTTGTTGTCGCCGGAGGTGTTCTCAGCCTTCGAGACCGGTATAACCGGGCGCAGCGAGCCGCCGCCCGCCTTTGTCAAACTTCGGGACTCCCGCATCGTGGGCTCGGCCCTGCAAGGCCGGATGGCGGAAATCACTGTCGCCTTCACCGCGGAATTCGCCAATGGCGACGTCAACGACGTGTGGACCTTCGAGCGCAACCTGGATTCCACCGATCCCAACTGGGTGTTGGTGGCAACTTCGGGAGAGCTGCCTGAATAAGAATCCCGGATGAGGGCGCGACTGGCCGTGGCGGTGCTGCTTGCCGCCATCGCGGGCTGCAGCGCCCCCACGCCCCAGCAGCCCGCCTTGCATCTCAACCGCGTCAGTTTCTCGGCGTTGCCCGGATGGGGCAATGCCGGCCAGGCGCTGGCGTCGTTCCAGCGCAGTTGCGCCGTGCTGATGGCAAAGCCGGATTCCACCATCATGGGCGGCTCCGGCTATGCCGGAACAGTAGGCGACTGGCGTCCGGCCTGTACGGATGCCAAAGGCGATGCGCGCGCTTTCTTTGAAAAGAATTTCACGCCCTTTGCCGCCAGTGGCGGCGAGGCACTGTTCACCGGCTATTATGAGCCGCAGATCCGCGGCAGCCGCGCGCGGCAAGGCGCCTACCAGACACCGGTCTATGGCCTGCCGTCCGACCTGGTGCGCGCCGATCTGGGCCTGTTCAATCCCAAACTGAAAGGCGAGCACATCTCCGGCAAGGTGGATGGCCACGCCCTGGTCCCGTATGCCGACCGCGCCCAGATCAATGCCCGCGGCCTCGCTGTGGCGCCTGTTCTTTTCTACACCGACGATGCCATCGCCTTTTTCTTTCTGCAGATCCAGGGCTCGGGCCGCGTGGTGTTTGACGACGGCTCAACCGTGCGCATCGCCTATGCGGGCGAGAACGGCCAGCCTTATACCGCCATCGGCCGCACCTTGATCGCCGATGGTTCGCTGAAACGGGAAGAGGTTTCGCTGCAATCCATCCGCGCCTGGCTGCTGGCCAATCCGGCGCGGGCACGCGCGGTGATGGAGACCAATCGCAGCTACATCTTTTTTGCCGAAACGCCCTTGGGCGATCCGGCGCTGGGCAGTACCGGTTCTCTGGGCGCCTATCTCACGCCGCTGGCCAGCCTGGCGGTCGATCCCCGTTTCCATGCCCTGGGCGCGCCCTTCTTTGTCGCCGCCGGAGGTCCCGATCCGGTTCACGCCCTGGTGGTGGCGCAGGATATTGGCGGCGCCATAAGGGGGCCTGTGCGCGGCGACATCTTCTTCGGCTTTGGCGCCGAGGCCGAACGCCGCGCCGGGGCCATGAAGGCCGATGGCGCGCTTTATCTGCTGCTGCCCAACTCTCTGGCGGGAAAAATCAGCGACGGACAGAGTTTCGCGCCATGAAACGCCGCACCACCCGTGCCGCCAGCGATGAAGAGCGTCAGCTTTTCGAACAGGCATTCAAGGAAGGTCGGCCCATCAAGGCGGTGATGCCGGCGAAGCCAACGAAAAAGAAATCCACGACCTCCGCCCCCAGCGGTATCAACGGCGCCACCCAAGACCGGCTCAAGCGCGGCTTGATCGAGCCCGATGCCAAAATCGACCTGCATGGCATGACCCAGGTGGCCGCGCACCGCACGCTTTTCACCTGGCTGGCGAACGCGCATCGCAGGGGCAACCGCCTGGTGCTGGTGGTGACCGGCAAGGGCAATCCCAAGAGTGACGAAAATGCCGCCTGGATGGCCTCGCCGCATGGCGTGCTCAAACAGATGGTGCCACGCTGGCTGAACGAACCGGAGTTGTCCGCGTTGATCGCCCATGTGCGCCCCGCCCATGTCAAACATGGCGGGGCTGGCGCGCTGTATGTCTATTTGCGAAAAGCCCGATGAAGCAGGCGTTCCACAGCCTCACGGTGCCGACCAGAGGGCCCGGCCTGTATGAGTTCACCGATGAGGCCAAGGGTTTTGTGCGGGACCAGAAGATCGAGGACGGTCTTCTGACCTGCTTTGTGCGTCACACCTCGGCATCGCTGCTGATCCAGGAAAATGCCGATCCCAATGTGCAAAAGGATCTGCGCGATTTCTTCGCGCACCTGGCGCGCAACGGCATGAACTATCGCCACACCGCCGAAGGGCCGGATGATATGCCATCCCATATCCGCAGCGCGCTCACCCCGACCAGTATCGGCATCCCGCTGCATAAGGGGCGGCTGGCGCTGGGCACCTGGCAGGGGATTTATCTCTTCGAGCACCGCGACGCGCCGCACCGGCGCGAGGTGATGTTGCACTTGCTGGGGGAATGAATTCGGCGTTGAAACCAAACCCCCATTTGTCATGGCCCGCGAATGTGGGCCATCCAGATGACGCCAGCGTTTCACTTAACAAGACGGTCACGAACCCAACTGGATGGCCCACACTCCGGTGGGCCATGACAATTTTGGATAGGCGAGAAAATTCCGGCTCTAAATCAATCCAGCCGCCTGCGCCAATTCCTTCAGCGATTTTTCCGGCCGAGCTCCGTAGTGGGAGATCACCTCCGCTGCCGCCAGCGCGCCCAGGCGGCCACAATCCGCCAGGCCCTTGCCGCGGGTAAGGCCATAAAGGAAGCCGGCAGCAAACTGATCACCCGCCCCGGTGGTATCGATCACCCGAGATACCGGAGCGGCGGGAATCTCGTGCACCATGCCTTCTTCGATAATCACGCAGCCCTTGGCCGAACGCGTCAGGGCGGCGATGCCGCCCCATTTCTTGGCACCTTCCACCGCGCCGGCGAAATCCTCGACTTCAAACAGCGCCTTGGCTTCGTCCTCATTGGCGAACAGGATGTTCACGTCCCGGTCCAGCAGATGCAGGAATTCGCTGCGAAAGCGGCCGACGCAGAAAGGATCGGACAGGGTCAAAGCAATGCGCCCGCCCGCGCCTTTCACCGCGGCAATCGCTTTGCGCGACGCCTGCTTGGCGTTTTCCTGGTCCCACAGATAACCCTCGATATAGAGGATGCGGGCGGCGGCAACCTGTTCTTCATCGATATCGTCGGGCACCAACTCGCGGCAGGCGCCCAGATAGGTGCTCATGCTGCGCTGGCCGTCCGGCGTCACCGCGATCAGGCAGGTGGCGGTGGAAGCGCCGTCGCAGGCGGGCTGGGTGGTGAAGGTCATGCCCAGGCGGGTCATGGATTGGCCGAACACCTCGCCCAGCCGGTCGTCGAACACCTTGCCGACAAAGACGCCGTTGCCGCCCAGCGAGGCCAGCCCCGCCATGGTATTGGCGGCCGAACCGCCTGCCACTTCATGCAGCGACGACATGGTCTGCTGATTGTCGCCCAGCGCCTTCAGCAGCTCCTTGGCGCGGAACTCGTCGATCAGGGTCATGGTGCCCTTGGCGATGCGGTGGGTCAGCAGGAAGCGGTCATCCACCGAGGCGATGACATCCACGATGGCGTTGCCCAGGCCGGCAACGTCGAATTTCTGCTCTGTCATGCGATCCCCGGGAAAGATAGGCGCCCCGCTTACACGCGGCGGACGGGCCTGTGCAAGCGGTAAAGAAGCCGCTTGTCCCCCCGTTTAGGCTGGTGCAGAAGGCAGCCATGACGCGTCGCCTTTCCTGTCTGATCCTGGCTCTGCTGGCGTCCGGCTGCGCCCACAGGGCAGCCCCGCCCGCGCCGCCATCGCCTGTCGCGCCCGGCGCCGCCATTCCCCCGGCACCGCCAAGGGGCGAGCCCGGCCAATATCTCAACATGCCGGCATCAGGGTTGCAGACGGCCTTCGGGCGGCCCGCCTTTGTGCGCAAGGACGGCGTCACCGAGATGTGGCGCTATGACGGCAAGGATTGCCGCGCGATTTTCTTTCTCTATGGCACGCCCTTGATGGTGCGCCATGTCGAGACCTTGCCGCATGCCGCGGACAATGCGGCCGATGTGAATTGCCTTACCGGGTTGCGCGTTTCGCCGGCACCTTAGGCTTCACCAATTCCGCTTCCTTCGTCTTGTCTTTGAAGCGGCAGAGGTCGCGCACCACACACACCGGGCACAGCGGCTTGCGCGCCACGCAGGTGTAGCGCCCATGCAGGATCAGCCAGTGATGGGCGTGCAGCTTGTATTGCTCCGGCACCGCCGTTTCCAGTTTCTGCTCCACCTCTACCACATCCTTGCCCGGCGCCAGATTGGTGCGATTGGAAACACGGAAGATATGGGTGTCCACGGCAATGGTGGGTTCGCCGAAGGCGACATTCAGCACCACATTGGCGGTCTTGCGGCCGACACCGGGCAGTGCCTGCAAGGCCTCGCGGTCCTTCGGCACCTTGCCGTCATGCTGTTCGATCAGGAGTTTGGACAAGGCGATGACGTTCTTGGCCTTGCCGCGATAAAGCCCGATGGTCTTGATGTAGTCGGTCAGGCCTTTTTCGCCCAATTCCACCATGGCCTCGGGCGTCTTGACCTTTTTGAACAAAGCCTCGGTCGCCTTGTTGACGCCCTTGTCGGTGGCCTGGGCCGACAGCACCACCGCCACCAGCAAGGTATAGGGATTGACGTATTGGAGTTCGGTCTTGGGATCGGGCGTGTGCTTTTTCAGCCGCGCGAAGAACTCTTCCACTTCCGCGCGGCTGAAGGGCTTGGGCATCAGAGGGTGAGGCGCGGCCGGCGAAGCCGGCCAAATCGATCCAGTGGATCGATTTGAGCGCCGAACGCCCGGAGCGTAAGCGAAGGGCCGGCGTTCCCCCACGCATCAGAAATGAGGAGTTCGGTTCTCAAAGGCCCAGAACATCCGTCATGCTGTAAAGCCCAGGCTTCTTGCCATGGCCCCAGCGTGCCGCCGTCAAGGCGCCATGCGCGAAGATCGAGCGATCTTCAGCGGAGTGGGAAAGTGTAATGCGCTCGCCGGTACCGGCAAAGATCACCGAATGTTCGCCCACCACCGTGCCGCCGCGCAGGCTCGCAAATCCGATGTTCTCGTCGGACCGCGGACCCAGATTGTGGCCGTCGCGGGCTTTGACCCAATGCTTCTCCAGCGCAATCTCGCGGCCCTTGGCGGCGGCCTGGCCTAACAACAGTGCGGTGCCGGACGGTGCATCCACCTTGTTGCGGTGATGCATTTCCAGAATCTCGATATCGTAATCGGCCAACGCTCTTGCCGCACGTTCGGTCAGGGCGGCGAGAAGATTGACCCCCATGCTCATATTGCCGGATTTCACGATAACGGCATGGCGGGCGGCGGCCTTGATCCGGGCTTCGGACTTGTCGTCAAAGCCGGTGGTGCCGATGACATGAACGATGCGCGCCTGGGCCGCCAGTTCGGCCAGCATGGTGGAGACCATGGGTGTGGTGAAATCCACCACCGCCTGGGCATGGGCCAGCAAGGTCAGGGGATCGGCGGTCAGCTTGATGCCATTGGGCTGCATGCCGGCAAGCGTCCCGGAGTCCAGGCCCAGATTGGGATGGCCTTCCATCTCCAGCGCGCCGCACAGGGTGATGCCCGAGCCTTGCGCGATCTCGCGGATCAAGGTGCGGCCCATGCGTCCGGACGCGCCGGTGACGACGATCTTCAAGTCAGACATTGAGTCCCTTTCAGACCTTTGTATCGACGCCGCGGGAGGCTTCGTCTTTTCTCGCAACCGTGACCATGGCGGGGCGCAGCAGCCGCTCGCCGATCATAAAACCGGTCTGCACCACATCGACGATCGCGCCCGGCGGCTTGCCGTTGCCGGGCACTTCTGCGATCGCCTGATGCAGGTTGGGATCGAATTTGCCTTCGCTGGTGTCCACCGGCTTCACGCCATAGCGCTCCAGAGTCTGGATCAACTGCCGGTCGGTGGCTTCCACGCCGTCCAGCACGGCCTGGACCTGGGGATCGGCGGCGGCGCGCACATCCGCCGGCACGGCGGCCAGGGCACGGGCGAAATTGTCGGCGATGCCCAGCATGTCGCGGGCGAATTTTGTCACCGCATACTGGCTGGCTTCGTTCCTCTCCCGCTCGGCGCGGCGGCGGATATTCTCCGCTTCCGCCAGGGCGCGCAGGCGCTGGTCCTTTAGGGACTCCACCTCCGCCTGCAGGGACTGCAGCACGGCGAATTCCGCCGCATGCGGATTTTCGGAGTCGGGCAGTTGGCCCCTTTCACTGTTCTGTTCGTCACTCATAACATTCACTCTTTTTCCGGGGCGGTGCTTAAACCTTAAGCGAGCAATCGTCCAATGACTTTGGCGGTATGGTCCACCATGGGGATGATGCGGCCGTAATTCAGCCTGGTTGGCCCCAAAACCCCGATCACGCCCACGATCTTGCCCTGGGCGTTGGCGTAAGGGGCGGCCACGATGGAGGAACCCGAGAGGGAAAACAGCCGGTTCTCCGAGCCGATGAAAATGCGGACACCTTCGCCGTCCTTGGCCAGTTCCAGCAGCTGGATCAGGTCGGCCTTGCGTTCGATGTCGTCGAACAGGGTGCGGATACGGTCCAGGTCCGCCTGGTTGTCCAGCAGATGCGAGGTACCGCGCACGATCAGCACTTTTTCCGGCCCCGCCAGGGTGGCCAGGCCTTCGGCCACCAGCTTGGCGGTCAGCTTGTCCAGTTCCAGCTTTTCGCCGTCCAGCTCGGCCAGGATCTCGGCACGGGCGGTGTCCAGGGTCCGGCCCCGCAGCCGCGCGCCCAGATAATTGCTGGCTTCCTGCAAGGCAGAGACCGGCAGGCCGGGCGGGGTCTCGATCACCCGGTTTTCCACCTGGCCGTCCTCGCTGACCATGATCACCAGCGCCTTGCCCGGCGCCACTGCGACGAATTCCACATGCTTGAGGGCGGCATCCTGTTTGGCAGTCAGCATCAGGCCGGCGCAGCGCGACAGGCCGGCCAGCCGCTGGGTGGCCTGGGCCAGTACTTCCTCGATGCCCTGGCCGCTGCCCGACATGCGGGCCTCGATGGCCATGCGCTCGTCCGGCGCCAGTTCGCCGATTTCCAGCAGCCCGTCCACGAACAATCTGAGCCCCTTTTCGGTGGGCAGCCGTCCGGCGCTGGTATGGGGGGCATAGAGCAGGCCCATGGCTTCCAGGTCCGCCATCACATTGCGGATGGAGGCGGGCGACAGGGCATGGGGCAGGCGCTGGGACAAAGTGCGCGAGCCCACGGGCTCCCCGCTGGACAGGAAAGCCTCCACCAGATGGCGGAAAACCTCGCGCGGGCGCTCGGTGAACCCTTGCGGGACGACGATGGGGGAACGGGGATCGAAACTCAAGCTGTTGAAATTCCTGTTATTTCTTCGTCCGGTTGCGGCTGGACAGGCCTGCCTATAGGTAACGCCCCACGTTAGCAGACCGATATATGAGGCTCCATGCGCCCTTCAACTCGCCGTCCCGACCAGATGCGCGCCGTTTCGCTCACCCCCGGCTTCTCCCGCCATGCCGAGGGGTCCTGCCTGGTCAAATTCGGCGATACCCATGTGCTGGTGACAGCCAGCCTGGAAGAAAAGGCGCCCCCCTTTCTCAAGGGTTCGGGCAAGGGCTGGGTGACGGCCGAATACGGCATGCTGCCCCGCTCCACCCATGACCGGATGCGCCGCGAAGCGGCGGCCGGCAAACAGTCCGGCCGCACCCAGGAGATCCAGCGCCTGGTGGGCCGGTCCTTGCGGGCGGTGTGCGATCTCCCCGCCCTGGGCGAACGCCAGATCACCATCGACTGCGACGTGCTGCAGGCCGATGGCGGAACCCGCACCGCCGCCATCACCGGCGGCTTTGTCGCGCTCAGCCAGTGCCTGTCTTTCATGAAGAAGACCGGGTTGGTGACCGCGCCGGTCATCAAGGACCATGTCGCCGCCGTCAGTTGCGGCATCGTCAAGGGCGAAGCGGTGCTTGATCTCGATTACGACGAAGACTCCACCGCCGAGACCGATGCCAATTTCGTGCTGACCGGTGCGGGCGGGCTGGTTGAGATCCAGGGCACCGCCGAAGGTGCGCCCTTCACCGAGGATCAATTGGTGGCGCTGCTCAAGCTGGCGCGCAAGGGCATCGGCGAATTGGTGGACTTGCAGAAGCAGGTACTGGCCTGATGCGGTTGCCGCGCGGCACCCAGTTGGTGGTCGCTTCCCACAATCCGGGGAAGGTACGCGAAATCAAGGCGCTGCTGGGGCCGCACGGCATCGAAGCAATCAGCGCCGGTTCCTTGGGCCTGCCCGAACCGGAAGAAACGGGCGCGACTTTTGCCGCCAACGCCGAGATCAAGGCGCTGGCGTCTGCCAAGGCCGGCCGCCATGCGGCGCTGGCGGATGATTCCGGCTTGTGCGTGGATGCGCTGGATGGTGCGCCGGGAATCTATTCGGCGCGCTGGGCGGGACCGGCAAAGGATTTCCGCGTCGCCATGAACCGCATCCATGATGAATTGCGCCACAAAGGTCTTTCTACCAGCGCCGCGAAATTCGTCTGCGCCTTGTGCGTGGCGCTGCCCGGCGGCGAATTTAAGACCTTTGAAGGTGAGGTGCATGGCCATCTGAGCTTCCCGCCGCGCGGCGAGCGCGGCTTCGGTTATGATCCCATCTTTGTGGCTGACGGAATGGAAGAGACGTTTGCCGAAATCGACCCGGCGCGGAAGCACGCCATGAGCCACCGCGCCAAGGCATTCGAGAAGCTGCTGCATTCCGGCATCTTCGCAGAGAGTCTTTGAGTCATGATGGTCGCGCAACCTAACGCTGACGGCCGCGCAAAGCCTTTGCGCGGCCTGCTGGGCTGATGCTCCATGAGCTTCGGCGTCTATGTCCACTGGCCCTTCTGCGCCGCAAAGTGCCCCTATTGCGATTTCAATTCTCATGTCCGCGCCGCGATCGATGAAAGCGGCTGGGTGGACGGCATCCTGGCCGAACTGGAATGGACCGCCCAACACCAGGACGCCAGGCCTGTGGTGGAGACGATCTTTTTTGGCGGCGGCACACCCTCGCTGATGAGCGGCGGCGCTGTGGGCCGCACCCTGCAGAAGATCGCCGCGCTGTGGCCGATGGCGAACGATGCCGAAATCACCCTGGAAGCCAATCCCGCCAGCGCCGATGCCGCGCGCTTTGCCGATTACCGCGCCGCTGGAGTCAATCGCGTTTCGCTGGGCGTGCAGGCGCTTAATGATGCGGACTTGAAGAAGCTGGGCCGCTTGCATGACGTGGCCGAAGCCAAAGCGGCGCTTGCCATGGCAATGGATCAGTTCGACCGGGTCTCGCTGGATCTGATCTATGCCCGGCCCGGCCAGAGCGATGCGCAGTGGCGCGATGAGCTGAAACAGGCGCTGTCCTTCGGCACCGATCATCTTTCGCTCTATCAGCTCACCATCGAGCCGGAAACGCCTTACGCCCTGCTGCGCAAAAGCGGCCAGTTGCAGATACCCGACGACGAGCTGGCGGCGGGACTATACGAGACCACCCAGGAATTGACCCAAGCCGCCGGCCTGCCAGCCTACGAAATCTCCAATCACGCGCGACCGGGACAGGAAAGCCGTCACAATCTGATCTATTGGCGTTATGGCGATTATGCCGGTGTGGGACCGGGTGCGCATGGACGTTTGGAGATCAACGGTCAGCGCATCGCCACCGCTGCGATCAAGCTGCCCGAACGCTGGCGGGATACGGTGGCAAAGACCGGCCATGGCTTTTCCGAAATGATCCCGGTATCGGATGCGGAGGCCGCCCGCGAACATCTGCTGATGAACTTGCGGCTGGCCGAAGGCCTGGACCTCGCCGCTTACAACGAAAGATGGAATAGCCCGCTAATTGCGGCGCGGATCGACGCGCTGGCCGAGGGCGGCTTTCTTGTGCGCGAGGGCGTATGGCTGAAAGCGACTCCGCAAGGGCGCCTGCTGCTCAACCGCGTGATCGAGGAATTGCTGGCCTGAGGCGTCAGCTATTCTTCTGCTGGAAGGTGGTCGGCGCCGGCGAGACCACGGTCGGTCCGGAGCTGGTGACTTCCAGCACCGCCAGTCCCCGTTCGGAGGTGCCATCAGGGCGGAAGCGGAAGATGCCGTTGACGCCGGCAAAGCCGTTGGGGTCCAGCAGCGCTGTCTTGGTGAAGCGGTGATAGGGGGCGCCCTGCGACAGCAGCGCCACCAGCGACACTGCGTCATAAGCAAGGCTCGCCAATTGCGCCGGCGCCGTGCCGAAGGTGGTGCGGTATTTGTTGACGAAGTCGGTATCGGCATTGGGGGCGGGAGCGGCGTACCAACTGCCTTCCAGGCTTGCTTCCCGCGACAGGCCCGCATCGTCGGCCCACAGGCCGGTGCCCAGCAGCTTCATCTTGTCCTTGGTCGCGCCATCCAGCGACAAAGTGGGACCGATGGCGCGCACGACCATGCCGCCCTGGGCGATGAGAACCGCATCGGCGCCGCTTTTGGCCACCGCGGCGGAAGGCTCCGTCACAGCGCTGGCGCTGGGAAGAAAGCGCTCCGTATCCACAACCGTGCCATGGGCGGCGGTGACGGCTTCGGTGAAAGCCTCAGTCGCCACGTCGCCATAGGCGTTGTTGGGCGCCAGCAGCGCATACTTGTGCTTGCCCTGGGTGGCGGCATAACTCACCACCCGCCGCACTTCATTCTGGGGCAGGAAGCTCAGCAGATAGGTGCCGTTGCCCGCCACATTCTTTTCGGTGGAGAAGGCCAGCACCGGTATGCCGCGGTCGCGCGCAACCGGCGCCACCGCCGAGACGGAGGGACCGAACAACGGCCCAATGATGATCTCCGCGCCCTGCGACAGCAGCTGCTGCGCCGCAGCCGCGGCGCCGGCGCCGCCAATGCCCTCATCGGCGGTCATCAAGAGGATGTTGCGGTTGCCGGAATCGAACATCGCCAGCTCCGCCGCCTTCATCATGGATTGGGCCAGCGCCCGGGTCGGTGCCGAACCGCTGGTGAAAGGCAGGATGATGCCCACCCGCACCGGCACCACATCTGCCGGTGTTCCCGGCAACCGCAGATAGCTTGGCAGGTCACGGTCCAGCGGATTGGCGGCGACAGGCTCCTTGGGGGGTGGCGGCGCCACGTGCGGCGCTGGCGGCGGCGGCGGGGTCGTACAGCCCGCTATCGCAACAGCCAAGGCAATGGCACAAAAGCGTTTGAAGGAACGCAACGGACCGGACATCGGCAAATCCTTTGACGCGCGAACTTAAGCCTTTGGAACCTAAGCCTTTAAAAGGGGCGGGACAATCGTCTGCCTCCCTATCGTCCAAACAGGGCGATTTGGCGGCGGGGCTTTATATCCTGGCCACTCCCATCGGCAATGCCCGCGATATTTCCTTGCGGGCGCTGGAGATTTTGCGGGTCTGTAACGTCATCGCCGCCGAGGATACGCGGGTGACCTCCAAGCTGCTGGCGATCCACGGCATCTCCAGGCCCTTGATCGCCTACAACGACCATAACGGCCGCGAGACGCGGCCCAAAATCCTGGCGCGGCTGGAACGGGGCGAAGCGGTTGTCCTGGTCTCGGATGCCGGCACGCCGCTGGTGTCCGATCCGGGCTACAAGCTGGTGCGCGAGGTGATCGCGGCCGGCGTGGCGGTTGTAGTAGTGCCCGGCCCTTCTGCCGTGCTGACGGCCCTGGCCCTCAGTGGCCTGCCCTCCGACCGGTTTTTGTTCGCCGGTTTTCTTCCGTCCAAGGCGGGTGAACGCCAAACCGCCCTGGAAGAGGTGAAGGCGGTACACGCCACCCTGATCTTCTTTGAATCCGCGCAGCGTCTTTCGGAGTCGCTTGCGGCGATGGCCGATATATTGGGCGACCGGCAGGCGGTGGTGGCGCGCGAGCTGACCAAGCTGCATGAAGAAGTGCGGCGCGGCGCCCTGCGGGAACTGGCGGCGCATTACCAGGCCGCCGGCGCGCCCAAAGGCGAAGTGACCTTGCTGGTGGCAGCACCCACAGCCGCTGCACCCGACAATGCCCGGATCGATGCGGCGCTGAAAAGCGCGCTGGTCTTCATGCCGGTGAAGGCGGCGGCCGACCTGATCGCCGGTCTCACCGGCGCGTCGCGCAAACAGATTTATGCCCGGGCGCTGGAATTGAAAGATGCTTCCTGATCGCGGCCGCAAAAATGACCGCAAAAATGACCGTACGGGCGCGGAGCGGCATGGCCGCAGCAGTGAAAGCCTGGCGGCACTGTGGCTGCGGCTGAAGGGCTACCGCATCCTGGCGCGCCGCCTGAAAACCCATGTCGGCGAGATCGATCTGGTGGCAGCGGCGCCCTTCGGTCCGGTCTGTTTCATCGAGGTCAAGGCCCGGGCTCTGGCGCGGGCGGCGGCAGAGTCGGTGGGTCCGGCGCAACAGACTCGCATCGCCCGCGCTGCCTCTCTATATCTCGCCAGCCGCCCGCACCTGGCACGGCGGGGCGCACGTTTTGATATTGTCGCCATCGCACCGCGCACGCTTCCCGTGCACCACCGCGATGCCTGGCGGCCCGAGATTTAAAGAGGCGTATATGGGACTGACTGTCGCCATTCAAATGGACCCGATCGAGAAGATCGACATCGGGGGCGATTCCACTTTCGCCCTGGCGCTGGAAGCCCAGACGCGCGGCCATAGCCTGCTTTATTACGGCCCGCGCGACCTCTCCTTTCGCGACGGCAAGGTGACGGCGCATGTGCGTCCGTTGAATGTGCGGGCGGTGAAGGGTGATCACTTCACCCTGGGCGAGCCCTTTGTCTATGACCTCGCGGGCACTGATGTGGTGCTGATGCGCCAGGACCCGCCCTTCGACATGGCCTACATCACTGCCACGCACATACTTGAGCGCATCCATCCCAAGACCCTGGTTGTGAACAATCCCAAGGAAGTTCGCAATGCGCCGGAAAAACTGTTCGTCACCGAATTCGCGGATTTCATCCCGCCCACCCTGATCACCTCGGATCTGCGAGAAATCCGCAGCTTCCGGGAGGAACACAGGGACATCATCTTGAAACCGCTTTACGGCAATGGCGGCGCCGGCGTCTTCCGGGTGAAGATCGACGACGAAAATTTTGGCTCCCTGATGGAGATGTTCACGCTCTTCTATCGCGAGCCGGTGATCGTGCAGCGCTACCTTCCCGACGTGCGCAAGGGCGACAAGCGCATCATCCTGGTGGATGGAGAATTTTCCGGCGCCATCAACCGGGTGCCGGCGCAGGGCGAGGCGCGCTCCAACATGCATGTGGGCGGCCGCCCCGAGGCAACCGAACTGACGGCCCGGGAAAAGGCGATATGCGCCGCCATCGGGCCAGAGTTGAAGAAACGCGGCCTGATCTTCACTGGCATAGACGTGATCGGCGACTATATGACCGAGATAAACGTTACTTCTCCGACCGGCATCCACGAGGTCAGGCGCTTTGGCGGCGCCGACATCGCCGCGCTGGTCTGGGATGCCATTGAAAGGCAGCGCAAATGATGATGGTCCGGCGCTCGGAAGATCGCGGCAAGACCCATATCGACTGGCTGGATTCCCGCCACAGCTTTTCCTTCGGCGAATATTACGATCCGGCGAATGAGAGTTTCGGGCCGCTCAGGGTGATCAACGAGGACTGGATCGCGGGCGGCGCGGGTTTTCCGCCCCATCCCCATCGCGACATGGAGATCGTCACCTACATCCTGGACGGCGCCATCTCGCACAAGGATTCCAGCGGCGGCGGCGGCACCATCCGCCCCGGCGAAATCCAACGCATGAGTGCAGGCTCCGGCATTACCCACGCCGAGTTCAACGCCAGCCCCAGCGAGACCTGCCATCTGCTGCAGATCTGGATCATGCCGTCCAAGCGCGGGATCGAGCCCGGCTACGAGCAGAAAACGATCAATGCGGAAGCGGTGCGCAATCATTTCGCCCGCATCGCTGCGCCCGACCCGCGCGAGAGCGAAGTGCGGCTGGTGCAGGATGCCGAAATCTGGGCGGCCAAGCTGGACGCCGGGGTCGAAGCCATTCATCCCCTGGCGCAGGGCCGCAGGGCCTGGCTGCAAGTGGCCAAGGGCGAGGTGCGCGTCGGCGGCGAAACACTGAAAGCCGGCGACGCCGCCGCAATCAGCGACCAGGACCAGATCGCGGTGCGCTCGCAGACAGAAGCGGAAGTACTGCTGTTTGATTTGGCGTAAATACTCAGCCACGGTTTCCCCCTCACCCGCGGTCGCTGCGCTCCCTTGTCCGCTCCCCCAAAAGGGGGCTTTACATATTTATCCGGAATCGCCAGTCATTTTTGTGCAGCAGCGGCTATTTTTGTGCAGCAGGGATAGGGCGATCAGCCCTGTGGCCGGGCACAGACCAAACGACCGTCTCGGCAGCTCTGATGTCCGCTTCTGGCCCAAAGCGGACATCCGAGTTCTCCGCGGCATGGCGATCAGGCTGCACACTGATACTGCGTTAACCGATTCGGAGGCGACAGCCCGGGAGGGCGACGACAAATCGTCCCTCGAACCGCTATAATTTTGCGGGGTTCTTTCGGCGGCGACTATGCGCCAGTCTGGTCTGATACTGCTGTGCATGCTTGCGTTTTCCGGTCACGCGCTCGCTGCTGTGGATACCGCCCCGAACGTGGGACGGGATCCCGGCGTTGATGTCGCCGCTTATATCGCCCACTTCGACGAGGATTACACAGCGCACAAATCCGCCTCGCCAGCCGATGCGGCGGGGGCCGGCGTGCCGCCCTATGATCCGACAATGGCGGATACTGCCAGTCTCGGCCTGTCCGTCGATCTCAGGGCCTGCCGGGAAAAATTCTCCACAGACGCCGAACGCGATTTATGCTACCGCGCCGGCACGGAGCGTTTCGGCACCGTCTTGAAATTGCACGACCGGGCCCTGCTGGATGCATATCTCTCCACGCTGTTACATATCCGCGACGACGTCGAAACGGGAAAACTCAGCGCGCTAGCGGCCCAAGCGCTGGTTTACGCGATCGAGGCACATTTCTCCGAAATACTCCGCTCGCAGCAATTTGCCTATCTGGGCATCGTCGGCAAGCCCGTGGCGGACGCATATGTGGCACGTTTCGTCCAATTCTACGATAAGGCGGCCCGACCACTGGGGCTGGAAGCGCCCTATGAGGCGAGTGCGATGCCGGCGGCGCTGGCGGCGAGCGAAAAGGCCAATGCGGCCTGCACTGTGGGGGGCTTGGCCGACGGCGCGGCGCTCATGGAATGCTTCATCGCGGCGCGCAAGGCCTGGACCGACACACTGAAAGTGCGAGATGCCGCCTTGCAGGAGGCCTATATCGCCACGCTGCGGGCAATAGCCGCTGACGCCTCACAGGAAAAATTCGATAAGCGGCAAGTCATCTTTGTGCTCATCGCGGTGATGGAGGCCTATTCCGCCCGGCTGAACGCGCAGCAGGCCGATTGGGAGCGCCGGCAAGAAAACCTTCTGGTTGCTGACCACGTCGGACGTTTCAACGCGGCCCACAAGGCCGCCGCCAAGCCCATCCCGGAGAATATGCCGCCCTACGATGCCGCAGCCCTAGAACGGGCGGCGAACCAGATCAGCACCAAGATCAAGCAGCAATGCGACAACCGGCGCACGGAACTGAAAAGCGAGGCCGGCTATGCCCGATGCTACAATGACCTCGCCGGCGAACTGGCGGCAACGATGCGGCTGCGGGACGGAGCGTTGCTGAAGGCGTATCAGGATGGGTTGATGGCAGCGGCTGTCGCGGGGGACGCAGGCCAGTTGAACGCCGTCCAGGTCGGCGCGATCTATGCAGCGCTCAGCAAGGCTTATAACGACGCTTGCACTAAACAGTTGATGGACTGGCGGGCCCGTATCAACAAGCCGGTCGGCGATCGCTATGTCGCGCAGTTCGATAAGGCATATGCCGACCTGCGGGCGGGAAAGCCGGCGCTTCCCACCGGGCCGGTGTTGGTGCTGGATGCGTCGTTGGCCACCGCATATGAAGCTGCCAAACGGGACTGCGTCACGCGGCGTGCGGGGCTGAAGAGCGAAACGGCATACCGCGCCTGCCTGATGGCCGCGAACCGCGCCTATGAAGTCGGGATCAAGTTCAACGATATGGACCTCCTTGAGGCTTTCGCGAGCACGTCCCTCGCGGCGGCCGCCGATGCCGACGCGGGAAAGCTGACGCGCGAGCAGTCGGACTATGTTCAGACGAGGTTAAGCACGGCTTTCGACGAAATACGCGACAAACGCAATACCGACTGGGGGAATCGGGCCGAACAACCCTTGATCGAAAGCTATCGCACGCGTTTCGAGAAAGCCTATGTCGCCGCCGCGCGCCCGCTCGACCAAAGCGTTCCGCCTTACGATGCCGCGGCGCGGGCCCAGGCTCTTGAGGATGCGAACGCTTCGGCTGCCCGCTGCAATGAGAACCGCAGAAAATTTTCCAGCCACGTCGCCTATTTTCAATGCCATGCAGACCTTCATCTCCGCTTTGCCGCAGCAATCAAGTTGCAGGACAAGGCGCTGATCGAGACTTTTGTCAGCGGCATTCTGGCTATTGCCGCCGACACTGATGCCGGACGTCTCACGTCGCAACAATCCGACATGGCTTTCGCCGCATTAAGCACTGCCTATACCGCAATCTACCAGCGGCAGAACGACGCCTGGCAGGCCAATGCCGCAAAATCGGCGGTCGAAGCGCGACTGGCGCGCTTCCAGATCCTGTATCGCGACGCCGGTTCTGCCGGGGGGCCGCGGGCCGCCGATGTGCCCCCTTTCGATTTCGCTGCCGACAAAGCCGCCAACGCGGCTCGCAACAAGGCCGTGGCCGACTGTGCCGCCCGCGCCGACGAACTGAAGACGCAGACTGCCATGCTGGAATGCCGTCTCGCTGCCAACCGTACTTATCTGGCGGCGATCAAGATACGCGACATGGCGTTGTTCGAAGCCTGGGCCACAGTCTTGCGTGAAGCCGCCGCCGACCTGGACTCCGGCAAACTCGACATCGCGCAGGCGCGGGCGGTGACGGCGGCACTGGATCGATTTTATAACGGAATGCGCCATGGCGCCATCATCCGCTACCAATTGAATCAGCCTGTCGTGACCGTCCGGGTTCGCGGTTTCGACAATGGCTATCTTGCCGCTCGTAAGGCGCGTGGCGCGCCGCCCGCGGGCGCTCCGATAGATGAGACCGCCCTGCCCATCGCCGCCGCGGCGCGCGACCGGGCCGACGCGGCGTGTGACGACCGGCGCGGCGACATGAAGTCGAATGTCCCCTGGGTCATGTGCCATATTGCTGCCGTGCAGGAGTTCGTCGCCGCTATCAAGTTGCGCGACACCACATTGGTCGCGTCCTACAGCGCCGCACTGCGCTCTGCCGCCAACGATGCCGACGCAGGCAAGCTCAGCCGCGACCAGCTTGACGCCGTCCGTACCGGTATCGGCTACGCCTATGCTGCGATCCTCGACGACCAGATGCGGGTTTGGAAAAGCCGCGCGGCAGCGAAATGAACCGCTTTATTCTTTGCCTCGCAGGCAAGGCATGTCCCCGCTGATGTCTTCGCTAAAGCGGGCCGAAAGCTGCTCGCCACCGAGACCGCGAATTTTTGTGCAGAAGCCGGAATATTTGTGCAAGTCGTTCAAAGGCGGTCTTATTTGTGCAAAGCCCCCTAAGGCGGAGAGGAAAGAGCCCGCGCGATATTTGCGCGGGCGAGGGTGAGGGGGATAGATAGCGAAGAACGGCGCGCTGCGAACAGTAGGAAATTATTTCTTCGCCGCGATCACGCTGATTTCCACCTTCGCGCCGCGCAGCAGCTTGGCGACCTGGACAAAGGCGCGCGCCGGATAGGGCGGGTGAAAATACGAGGCATAGACCTTGTTCACCGCCGGAAAATCGTCGACGTCGGTGACATAGACGGTGGCCGAGACCACATCATCCAAAGTGAGATGCGCCGCCTTCAGTTCCAGCGCAATATTGTCGATCACGCGGCGGGTCTGCGCCGATACATCCTGTTTGGTGTAATCCACCTTGCCGTCGGGATCGAAGGGCAGGGAGCCGGAAACAAATACCAGCTTGCCGCTCTGGATGGCCTGGGAGTAAGGGCCGATGGCCTTGGGCGCGGCTGGTGATTCGACAAGCGTCTTGTCGGCCAGGGCAGGGGTGCAGACGAACCCCAACGCCAACGCCAGCGCCAATGCAGTTTTGCGCATACTTTGTTCTCCAGAAACACAGGTCAGCCTCCCCCTTCGCGCGCAGCGCGGCAAGGGGGGCGAAGCGGCGCAGCGCGGCGCGCGACAGCGCAGTGAGCCGCGCGAGCCGGGGACTGCCTAGCGCCGCCAGGTGCGAAGGGCGGGAGGGGGATTGAGAGTTATTTTACCAGCCCGAACCGGCTCTTGTAGCGGGCATCGAGGCCCGACAGCGGGAAATAGATGAACACGTCGGTGGTGCTGAACTGCCGGTCGACCACCGCGCCATTGCCGATGCAGCAGCCGGCGCGCACATAGCCCTTGAGCATGGCGGGCAGACTGCGAATGCCTTCGCGCTCGTCGATCGCTTCCTTGGGCAGGCGGTTCATGTCCACGAACAGGTCGGGCTGCGCCTTGACGCGCAGATGCTCGGGCATGGGATGGAAGTGGTGCAGGTAAGACAGAGGCAGCGCCATCTCCGCCACATCGGTGCCCGGCAGCGAAGCGCAGCCAAACATCAGGTCGATGTCGAAGCGCGCGACATAGGCCATCAGGCCTTTCCACAAAAGCTGCATGGTGCCGGGACGGGCGCGGTAGCTCTTGAGAATGCAAGAGCGGCCCAATTCCAGATATTTGGTGTCGGCCGGCAGGCCCGCCAGCATCGGCGTCAGGTCATACTCGCCGGCGGTGTAAAAGCCACCGACCTTGTCGGCGTCCTTCTTGCGCGTCAGCCGGTAGGTACCCACTACCAAAGGCTGGCCTTCTTCGTCATGGGCGTCGCGGTCCACCACCAGCAGGTGGTCGCAAACCTCGTCATATTTGTCGAAGTCGCGGCGGGTCTCGCGCATCTGCGGCGAGGGAATCGCGTTCATCTCTTCATAGAAAACCTTGAAGCGCAGCCGCTGGGCCTGTTCGACTTCGTGCTCGGTTTCGGCCAGGCGCACTTCCAGCGCCCCCGAGAAGGCCAGTACCGGCCACTGCTCCAAGCGTCCCTCGAAAGGTCCAGCTTCGTAGATGTTGACCACGATTGCTTCCTGTTGGTCTCCCGGAAGTCCCCACGACTCACCGGGCCTAACGCCACTGCCAGGGCTTAAACCCCTTGTGCGACAGTTTGACAATTTTACCCCAAGGCGCTGTCACAATCCAAGGTCTAGGGTGAATTTTTGTGAAATTACGCCGGGTTAACACCTAATCGGGGCCGCCGCCCCAGCATGGCGAACAGGATCAGGGCGGGGATGCCCAAAAGCCCACAACCGATGAAAAAACCGGCATATGCGTTCATCAGCCCATAATGCGCGGCCAGGACATCGACGGTTGCGCCGGAGAAACCCTTGAGCAGTTTGCCCGACCAGGCATAGGCGGAGGATAATAAGGCATATTGCGCTGCGGTGTAGCCCAGGCTGGTCAGGCTGGACATATAGGTGACCAGGGTAATGCCGGCGACGGCTATCCCGAAATTGTCGGCGAACATGATGAAGGAAAAGGTTCCTGAATCATGGGCAAAGGGAACCAGAGCATACAACATGGTTCCGATATTGAGCAGCACGCCCCCGATTAGCAGGGCAGGCGTCAGTCCCAGCCTTAAGCAGAGATAGCCGCCCGTGACAACGCCCAGAAACGTGCCCACCAGACCGAAGCTGGTTCGGATCGCCCCCACCATGTCCTTAGAAAGACCGACATCCACATACATGGGGTTGTACATCGGGCCGCTGACAAAATAGCCCAGCTGATAAAGTGTGATCGCCAGCAGCATGGCCAACGCCAAGCTCCCGTGCGCTTTGAAGAAGACAATAAAGGGACCGGCGATTGCGTCGAAAATTCCCCGCACAGTGGAAAGCGGCGCCATAGCCTGTCTCTCCTCCATCGCCTTGTCGGCCTGTACCGGCTCTTGTGCACAGAAACAGGCGATGACGCCTACGCCGATCAGCGCGCCATAAAGAACATAAGATGCATTCCAGCCGATGCGTTGGGCGATGGGCAGGATGACGGCTTCGGTTCCAAGCAGCGCTGTACGGAAGCCAAAGGTATAGGCCGAAGTGAGGAGCCCCAGCTCGTCACGGCTGCCCGCGCTCTCGATCCGCCAGGCATCGATCGCGACGTCCTGGGTCGCTGCGGCAAAAGCCACCAGCAATGCGACTGCGCCCAAGGTGACCAAGCCATAATTCGTATCCAGGGTCGCCATGGCTACCAGGCCGGTTCCGATGACGATCTGTGCCAGAAGCATCCAGCCGCGCCGCCGCCCCAGGCGGCCCAATCCGGGAACATTGATCCGGTCCAGGAACGGCGCCCACAAGAATTTCAGGGAGTAGGTCAGCGTCACCCATGAGATGAAGCCGATGGCCCTGAGCGCCGTGTGTTCATCACGCAGCCAGTAACCCAGCGTGTTGCCGACCAGGTTGAAGGGCAGGCCCGAGGAAAATCCCAGCGCCAGCATCGTGAGCACGCGCGGGTTCAGATAATCGTTGAAGGTATAGCGCCGGCGCGCCGAAGCAATCATGCGGCGACGATATGCGAAGGCTCCTCGCCGGGAAACAATGTCCGGAACATTTCTTCCAGCTCGGCCGGATCGACCGGCTTGGTCAGGAAGGCGTCCATGCCCGCTTCCAGGCAGGACTGCTTGCCTGCTTCCAGCACATCGGCGGTCAAGGCCACGATGGGCGTGCGCGGCTTTGCGTGTTTGGCTTCTCCCGCGCGAATGGCGCGGGCGGCCTCGATGCCGTCCATCCCCGGCATGTGGATGTCGGTCAGAAGCAGGTCGTAATCACCTTCCAGCACAGCATGCACCGCTTCGGTGCCGGTGGCGACTTCGCCGACGGTGTGTCCGCGCCGGCGCAATAATTCGCGGATCAGCATCATGTTGATGGGATTGTCCTCCGCCAAAAGGATGTGCAGGCCGGATGGCAGGCGCGGATCGCGCGCCAGCGGCGGGATGGCCGCGGTTTGCGGCCTGGCATGGTCCTGCGCGGGCATTGGCCGTTCGGCGGCATCGTCTCCGGCCTGTCCGCCCCGGCACAGCAAAAGCTGCGTTATCAAGGATGACTGGCGCACCGGCTTGACCAGGTAGCCGGCAAAGCCAAGTCCGCGCATCTCGCGCAGCGCGCCCCGCGCATTGGGCGCCAGCAGCACAAGCGAGGGCGTGGCGCGTTTGGGATGCATCGCCAGGTCCGGCTTGTTGCCGGTCCCGCCATCGATCAGCACCGCATCGGCGCCGTCCACCGTGTCGGCCGGCGTGCCGCCGCAGGCCAGGATCTGCAGATAAAGACCTTCACGCAGGGCCGCATTTGCCGTCACCACCGCGATCCGCGTGTCGGTCAGCGGCGCATTGTCTTCCTGGCTCGCGGCCGATGCCAGCGGCAGGGTGAACCAGAAGCAGGAGCCGCCTTCGGCGCGGGCATCCACGCCGATCTCGCCGCCCATGGTGTTCACCAGCCGTCGCGAAATCGCCAGGCCCAGGCCGGTGCCGCCGAACTTGCGGGCATGGCTGGAATCGGCCTGAACGAATTCGTCGAAAATCTCCTGGCGTTTGGCGGGCGGCACGCCCACGCCGGTATCGCGCACTTCGATGCGCAGCATCCCGTCCACCAGGCAGGCCTCGACACAGACGCCGCCTTTCTCCGTGAACTTGACGGCATTGCCCATCAGGTTGGTGATAATCTGGCGCAAGCGGCCTTCATCGGCCACGATCGTCTTGGGCACCTGGGGCGCCACTGCGGCCGTGACTTCCACATCCTTGATATAGCCGCGCTGGTAGAGAAGTTCGGCGACGCCGTTCAGCATGGCGCGCAGGTCCACTTCATCCTCATCCAGCCGCAGCATGCCGGCTTCGATCTTGGAAAAATCCAGGATGTCGCCGATCAGGGAGAGCAGCGCCTCGCCCGATTGGGTGATGGCCTCGGCATAGGTGCGCTGCTCGGGGCGAAGCTCGGTTTCCAGCAGCAGCCGTCCCATGCCCAAGACGCCGTTCATCGGCGTACGGATCTCATGGCTCATGGCGGCGAGGAAGCCGGACTTGGCGCGGCTGGCCTCCTCGGCCTTGTCGCGCGCTTCGGTCAAGGCGTCTTCCAGCCGCTTGCGGTCGGTGATGTCGCGTCCCACGCTTTGCACTTCCACCAGCCGGCCATGGGAATCGCGCACCGCGAAATCTTCCCAGGCAATCCAGCGATAGCCCTGCACGGTCTTCACGCACTGGTCATAGCGCGCGCGGGTGCGGCCCGATTCCAGGAAGCTGCCGAACAGCGGCGCTCGGCTATCCGGGTGCGGTTCCGGCGTAAAGGGATAGCCGATGGCGCGCGAGGGGCTGAGCTTGAACAGCCGGAAGAAGGCATCATTGCCATAGGTGAGGCGGCTGGCGGCGTCGCGGCGGAAGATGGCGTCACCTTGCGCGTCGACCAGGCCTTTGTAGCGCGCTTCGCTCTGGTTGAGCCGTGCATTGATGGTGGCGGCATTCTTCAGCGAGGCTTCCAGCCGTCCGGCAACCACCTTGAGCTGGTCGGCCTGGCGCGACAGCGCCTCGCCGCGGTCGCGGGAGCTTTGCAGGCTCCTGAACAGGAAGGCGAGCGCCACGGCGTTGAGGGCGCCGAAACAGGCCGGGGAAATCAGGGTCAGGCGGCCGAGCAGCAGGATGTTGGCCAGGGCGACCAGCAACAGGATGCCCAGCACGCTGCAAAGGACGACACGTACGATCCGCAACATGGTTTTGCCGGAATTTCCGGCGCCAAGTCTGCGGCAGCCACCCTTCAGAAACACTTAAAGTTCCTGCCGGGTTATTAACTGGCGCCGTAACCTTTAAAGCAAACGGCCCTCCAATAAAGCCATTATAATTCAATGGGTTGCGAACGAGTTCCCCGGGCGTCACAAAAGCTTTGCAAGACTGTGATGTTCGTGGCGTGGACCGGGTGTGAATTGCCCCCGTTTCCAGCACTTTTCGGGGCCGTCTTTTGACCGATATCAGCTTGAGCGAAAACTCTAATTCCCTGACCGCTCTTTCCGCCCGTGTCGAAACGGCCCGCAAGGCCGGCGCAGGCGATATGCGTTTCCGGTTGACGGCGCTGGCGGCGGCGCTGGCGGTGCTTGCGATCTTTGCCGGCGTGATCATTTCCCTGGTGGCCGGCGCCATGCCGGCCTTCAAGGCGTTCGGCTTCAGCTTCATCATCACCGAGGCCTGGAGCCCGACCCGGGAGCGGTTTGGCGCGCTGGCCCCGATCTACGGCACCCTGGTCACCAGCTTGATCGCCATGCTGATCGCGCTGCCGGTGGGGATCGGTGTTGCCATCTTCCTCACTGATCTATGCCCGCGCCCCTTGCGCCGCCCCATCGGTATCGCCATCGAGCTTTTGGCCGGCATTCCTTCCATCATCTACGGCATCTGGGGCCTGTTCGTGTTTGCGCCCTGGTTCCAGCTTCATGTGCAGGAGCCGGTTGTCGAATTGGTGGGCGATGTGCCGGTGCTTGGCACGCTGTTTGGCGGTTCGACCTTCGGCATCGGCACCTTCACTGCCGGCCTGATCTTGTCCATCATGATCCTGCCCTTCATCTCGGCGGTGACGCGCGACGTGCTGGAGACGGTTCCCAGCGTGCTCAAGGAAGCGTCCTATGGTTTGGGCTCCACCAGCTGGGAAGTGATGCGCAAAGTCTGCCTGCCTTATTGCTCCACCGGGGTGGTTGGCGGCGCCATGCTGGCGCTGGGCCGTGCCCTGGGTGAGACCATGGCGGTCACCTTTGTGATCGGCAATTCCCACAGGATCAGCTCATCGCTGTTCGCGCCGGGCACCTCGATCTCGGCCACCATCGCCAATGAGTTCACCGAAGCCACCAGCGAGCTTTACACCTCCTCGCTGATCGAGCTGGGCCTGCTTCTGTTCGTCATCACCTTCATTGTGCTGGCTTGCGCGCAGCTGATGCTGATGCGGCTGGAGCGGGGCAAGGGGAAATAGATGATCGTCAACCGCGCCTTGTATGTCCGCCGCCGTTTGGCCAACGCGACCTTCATCGGCCTGTCCATGTGCGCGGCGCTGTTTGGGCTGGTGTGGCTGGCATTCATCCTGGGTGCCTTGCTCAAGGACGGCATTTCCGCGATGTCCCTGTCGCTTTTTACCGAAGCGACGCCGCCACCCGGCAGTGCCGGCGGCCTCAGCAACGCTATTTTCGGCAGTGTGGTGATGAGCCTTGGCGCGGTGCTGCTGGGCACTCCCATCGGCCTGTTTGCCGGCACCTATCTGGCGGAATATGCGCGCCATGGCCGGCTGGCTTTCGTGGTGCGGTTCGTCAACGACATTCTTCTGTCGGCGCCGTCCATCGTCACCGGCCTGTTCATCTATGAACTGGTGGTGGTGCATATGGGGCATTTCTCGGCCATCGCCGGTTCGCTGTCCCTGATGGTGATCGTGATCCCGGTGGTGGTGCGCACCACCGAGAATATGCTGCTGCTGGTGCCGAACGGCCTGCGCGAGGCGGCCAGCGCCCTGGGCGCGCCACAGAATTTCGTCATCAAAGCCGTGACCTGGAAGGCGGCGCGTGCCGGCATCATCACCGGTGTTTTGCTGGCGGTGGCGCGTATCTCCGGCGAGACCGCGCCGCTTCTGTTCACCGCCCTCAACAATCAATTCATGTCCACCGATGTCACCAAGCCGATGGCCTCGCTGCCGGTGGTTATCTTCCAATATGCCCTCTCGCCCTATGAAGACTGGCACACGCTGGCCTGGGGCGGGGCATTGCTCGTCACCGCGACTGTGCTGGGGCTTTCCATCATCGCCCGCATTCTCGAAAACCAGAAACGGACCTGATCCATGGATACCGCGATCCATCTCAATCCCGAACATCACGTGCACGCCAGCCCGGTGGAAAAGTCCAAGGTCGACATCAAGGACCTGTGCTTTTATTACGGCACCAGCAAGTCGCTGAAGAACATCAGCCTGCCCCTGATGGAGCGGAAAGTGACCGCCTTCATCGGACCTTCCGGCTGCGGCAAATCCACCTTGCTGCGCGCCATAAACCGCATCTTCGAGCTTTATCCCAACCAGCGGGCCGAAGGCGAAATCCTGATGGACGGAGAGAATCTGCTCAAGGTCAAGGACCTCAACCTGCTGCGTGCCCGCATCGGCATGGTGTTCCAGAAGCCCACGCCCTTTCCCATGTCGATCTACGACAATATCGCATTCGGCATCAAACTCTATGAACGCATTCCGCGTTCGGAGATGGATGGCCGGGTCGAGCATGCGCTGACCCGCGCCGCGCTGTGGACCGAGGTCAAGGACAAGCTGAATGCGTCGGGCCTGTCGCTGTCGGGCGGCCAGCAGCAGCGGCTCTGCATCGCCCGCAGCGTGGCGACCAAGCCGGAAGTGATCCTGCTGGATGAGCCCTGTTCGGCGCTGGACCCGATCTCCACAGCCAAGATCGAGGAGTTGATCGAGGAACTGGCGGCCGAATACACCATCGTGATCGTCACCCACAATATGCAGCAGGCCAGCCGCGCTTCCGACTACACCGCCTTTATGTATCTGGGTGAGTTGATCGAGTATGGCGCGACGGAAAAGATCTTTACGGCGCCTGATAACAAAAGAACCGAGCAATACATTACGGGCAGATTCGGATAGCCCTCAAACATCGTGTCATGGCCCGCGAATGCGGGCCACCCAGATGACATGGATTCGACTTTCACAGGAAAGTCGATACTTCGTTCTGTAACATTCGCGGTTGCTTCAACTGGATGGCCCACACTCCGGTGGGCCATGACAATTGGGATGCGTGCCTACACGTAATCCGCTGCCGCGGTCTCATCCCGCACCGGTGTGCCCACTGTGGCGCGCAGGATCAGGGTCAACAGCCAGCTCACCACCAGATTGACGAGCAGCGCGCTAACGGCGGCGTAGCAGGGCACTGTCAGCCCGAAGATGTGCAGCGGATAGGTCGAGCTCTTGAAGCCCAGCTCCCACACCATCCAGGTACCCAGACCCACGCCGGCAGCCCATCCTGCCAACAGCGCGCGCGGGTCCAGCCGCACATACAGCGCCAGCAGCACGGCGGGCACCGTCTGGCAGATCCAGATGCCGCCCAGCAGTTGCAGTTGGATGGCGTAGGCGGTCTGCAGCTCCAGCACAAAGAACAGCGCCCCCAGCTTGGCGGCAAAAGCGATCAGCTTGGCCATGCGCGCTTCGCTCTGGGGCGAGCAGTTGGGATTGATGAAGTCCTTGTAGATGTTGCGGGTGAAGAGATTGCCGCAGGCGATCGCCATGATGGAGGCGGGCATCAGCGCGCCGATGGCTATTGCCGCAAAGGCCAAGCCTGCGAACCAGGCGGGGAACATGTGCAGGAACAGCGCGGGCACGGCGAAATTGTTGCCGAAGCTTTTGAAGCCCGCGGCATATTCCGGCATGTCTTTCACGCCTGCGGCCATCGCCATATAGCCAAGCAGCGCGATCAGCGCCAAAGCCACCGAATAGGCGGGCAGCACAATCGCATTGCGGCGGATCACATGGCGGCTGGAAGAGCTCAGCATCCCCGTTACCGAATGGGGATAGAGGAACAGCGCCAGCAGCGAGCCCAGCGCCAGGGTGACATAGGCAAAGCCCGCGCCCAGGCTGCCTTCCGGCGCCGGCGGCAGCAACAGCTGTTGCGGCGGCACTGCCGAAAACACCTTGTCATAGCCGCCTAGCTCCGACGGGATGATGATGATCGCAGCCAGCACGGTGATATAGACCAGAATGTCCTTCACCACCGCGATCAGGGCAGTGCCCCGCAAGCCGCTGGTGTAGGTGAAAGCCGCCAGCACCAGGAACGCCGCCAGCAGCGGCACCGAAACGGTGCCCAGCAGCGGCAGATGCACGGCCCAATCCAGGCCCAAAGCCGCGATCACCACCTGCATACCGACAAGCTGCAATGCAATGTAGGGCATCACCGCCACCAGGCCCGTCACCGCGATGGCCAGGGCCAGGCCGCGATGGCCGAAGCGTCCGCGCACGAAATCCGCGGCGGTGACATAGCCGTGACGATGCGCCACCGACCACAGGCGCGGGAAGGCCATGAACAGCACGGGATACATCAGCGCGGCATAAGGCACGGCAAAGAAGCCGGCGGCACCGGCGCCGAACATCAGTGCCGGCACGGCGATGAAAGTGTAGGCGGTGTAGAGATCGCCCCCCAGCAGAAACCAGGTGATCAGGGTGCCGAAGCTCCTGCCGCCCAAACCCCATTCATGGAGCTGGGAGAGGTCGCCCGCGCGCCAGCGCGATCCGAACAGCCCCAAGAGCCCGACAAACACAAACAGCGCCAGGAATACGGCGATTGTGGTGGTGTTCATTTGCCGCGGCCTTCCTGGTGCAGATAGACCGGCACGATGCAGGCGGCGGTGAGGAAGATGCCGAAGATCTGCCACCAGTAGAAGAAGGGGATGCCGAACAGTTGCGGCTCGATGCGGTTGTAGAAGGGCACCCAGACCCAGGCGAGATACGGGACAGCCAGGAACAGATAAACCGGATGGAATCCTTTTATTTGTCGCTCTCGCTCGCGCGAACGCTCCTTCCGGGGCGGCTTGTCCTCGTACATCTGATCCCCTCTACAGAATCACGCCGCCCGGATAACCAGGCGGCGCTCTGCTTTCGTGTTCTTCTATACTATTGCTTCGGCGGCGGAACGAAATCCTGGCCCTCGGGCGCCTTGGCTTTGTCCTTGGGCTCGTAGCGGGTGCTGACCACCGGGCCTTCGCCCACCAGCAACAGTATGGCGGGGCCGGTTTCGGACTTGGCGCCGTCCCAATGAATGGTGTTCTTGATGTCGGTGACGAAACTGCCCGCCGGGATGGGATACATCTTGTTGGGGTCGTAATGGGTGCTGGAAGAAACCCACCAGCTTCCCGACACGACATAGGCGTAGCGGTCGGTGGAATGGAAATGAGGCCGGGAATTATGGCCCGGCTCCCACTTGATCAGCACGCCATAGATGCCCGGCTTGTTGGGATCGCCGAACAGCACGGCGCTTTTCTCGCCGCTCTCACCCTTCCAGGGAATATCCTTGCCGAAAATGATCGGGATATGGCCGGGATCTGGCAGGGGCTGCGCCGTCTTGGGCGGCCCCTGGTTCAAGAGCTGCTCCTGGGTTTCGGCAAATGCAGGCATGGCGAGCAGCGAAGCCGCTGCCGCCAGGATCAACAGATGACGCATGGCGCCTCTCCCTTGCGGTTCAGCGCGGCGGACCCATGTCCTTGCCATTCTCGTCCACGCCCTGGGTGATGTTGGGACCGATGCCCGACAGGATCAGCACGGCGGGCTCTTTCTCGCCGGTACGCGAGCCGTCCCAATGGATGCCGTTGAGCTTATCGACCGCCACCGTGCCGGCATGGACCGGGTAGGTAAGGCGCTCGTCATAGACGCTGCTGGAGGAGGTCCACCAGGTGCCGGAGACGACATAGGCCCAGCGCACATTGTTGTGATAGTGCGGCTTGGAGAAATTGCCCGGATACCACTTGTACATCACCATATAGGGACCAGGCTTGGCCGGATCGCCGAACAGGATGCACATTTCCTGCTTGCCGACCGTGCCGCTGCATTTGAAGTCCTTGGGCAAGGTCGCAGTGACGCGGCTGGGATCGGGCATGGGCCCGATCGGATCATTGACGGTAACGCCGACCTTGGGATCTTTCTGCGCAAGCGCGGCAAAGCCGGTCACACCCAGGCCCGCACCGACAACAACAGCACTCGCGATCTTGAAGATGGAACGCATGTTTTTCTCCCCGTGGAATTATGGAGAGAATGATAGGCGGGAATTGCGACGCCCCGCAAATAGCGTGTGATGCTTACCGCCGTCTTCGCGCGTGCGAGATGTTTAGCCCGCGCGCTTTCCTGCGACGACCAAGCCCAAACCGGCCAGGACCGCCATCACCCCGGCGGCGGTGGGAATCCAGACCGTGTGATCCTCCTGGGAATTGACCTGCAGGGGCCCGACTTTCACCACCGGTTTGGTCTCGGTCCAGGTAACCCGGCTCAGGAACAACCCGGCTATCCCCAGCACAATCAGCACCACACCCAGCATCGCCATCGGTTTCATTGCCGTCTCCCGTGTTGTCAAAGGCAACGGGCGGCGGAACATGAAGTTCCCGAGCATATGGAAAACACTGAAGTGTATACTTGACAATCAGGCGCGACAGCACGATACTGAAGTTACTAATTCAGTATTGAATTAGAAAATCTCCAGCTGCACGAGTTGTTTAGAGGAATTCCGCCCAGACCCTGAAAGGAAACCACCCCATGCCCCAACCCTCTGTCATTCACGCCACTTCTATAATCGAAAAGACCTTTGCCAAGTCGGTCAACCGTGTTTTTGCGGCCTTCTCCGATCCAGCCCAGAAGCGGCGCTGGTACGCCGACCGGAGCGGCAATGTGGTCGAGATCTTCGAAATGGATTTCCGCACCGGCGGCGGCGAAACCCTGGCCTACCGGTTGGGCGCGGACACTCCGTTTCCCGGGGCGCTGATCACCAATGCGGAAGTGTTCCACGACATCGTGGCGAACCAGCGCATCGTCACCGCCTCCACCATGTCGATCGAGGGCCGCCGTTTCTCGGTCTCGCTGCTCACCTTTGAATTTCTTCCTACACCTGCGGGTTGCGATTTGATCTGTACCCATCAGGATGCCTTCTTCGAAGGCGCCGACGGCCCGGAGCTGCGGCGAAAAGGCTGGCAGGATCTTCTGGCCCGCCTGGACAGAGAACTGCTCAGCTAAAGCATGCCGGCAAACAAGATCGATTTGATCCTTCACGCCCTGGGCGATCCGACCCGCCGGGCCATGGTCGAAAGACTGCGCGATGGCCCGATGTCGGTTTCCAGGCTGGCCGAGCCGTTGGACATCACGCTGACGGCGGTGGGCCAGCATCTCAAGGTGCTGAAGAAAGGATCGCTGGTGAAAACCGAAAAAAGCGGGCGGGTGAGAATCTGCATGCTCGACCCGGCTGGTTTTCTGCTGTTGCGGCAATGGAGCGACGAACACCGCCCGGCGCTGGACCGCAAACTCGATCAGTTGGACGAGATGCTGAAGGAAGACCAAGCCTGAAGATGAAATTTTGAAGGGGGCGCCGCTGCGGGCATCCCGCCGGATTTGGCCGGAATATGGGCTATTCCTGGCCGATGGTTTGCCGATGAAACCGATCTTGTGCCGATGACGGATAGCGGCCGGGGCCGGGACTTGACAAACCTGCGAGCGGCCATGCTGCAATCCTCCGGCACAAAGTGGCGTTTGGTGTCACACGTGAATTTCGAGCCGCAAAACCAGCCGATAGACCTTGCGCGCGAAACCGCGTTTGGGTTGGGCGCAATGGAAGTCCGTCCGGCGACGCGGGAAGTCGTCATAGACGGGGTTCCCGAGGCTCTGGAACCACGGGTCATGCAAGTGCTGGTAGCGCTTGCCCGCCGCCGGGGCGAGGTTGTTTCGCGCGACGAGTTGATCCTCACCTGCTGGGGCGGCCGCGCGGTAGGGGACGACGCGATCAACCGCTGTATCGCGCGCATCCGCCGTCTTTCGGAAAGTCATGGCGGATTTTCTCTGGAGACTATTCCGCGGGTCGGTTACAGGCTGAATGAAGTCCTGTCCCCCGAGACCGGGTCCGCAGCCGCGCCGCCGGAAATTGGGCTACCGGAAATCTCGCGAGCGGAAATCGCGCCACCTGCCAAACGCTTCGCGATACCGGTTCTGCTGGTGGCCGGGCTTGTGCTTGCCGCCAGCCTGATATTTGGCCTGGTGCTGCGGCCGGCGCCGGTGCAGAAGCCGGCGCCCGAAAAAGTGGCGCGCGCGCTTTCAAGGCTGACGATTGCCGTGTTGCCCTTCACGCCGCTTTATGATGATCCCGATGCACAGCATTTGGGGGATTCCATTGCCTTGCGCCTGGCAGACACACTGACAAATTCCCCTTTCGACATCACCTCGCCGGTCAAGAGCCTGCAATATCGAGGCGCTGCCAAGGCCGGCGCAGCGCAGGCCTTGCACGCCGATTTCCTCATCGACGGTGACCTGCGGCGCGAGCAGGGCATGATTCACGTGGCAATGCGCGTGATCGACGGTCACCGCAACACCACCGTGGTTGCCGCCACGTTCGAGCGTCCCGTTGCCGAAGCCGACGGTCTGCCGGACCAGATTGCGGCCCATATGTCCAGCCTCTCGCCCATCACCCATGGACTCAGCACCACCGCCGGTTGGGATACGCGCATTGTTGCCGCCTATTTCCGCGTCACCTACCTGCAAGCCGTCCGCAAGGACTATTATGGCGCCAATGAGACGGCGCGCGAGGCCGCGCGCATTGCTCCCAACAAGGCCTTTGCCCAGGCCCTGCATGGCTTCACAGCCGCCTCTCTCGCCGGCCTTCTGCCGCCGGACGGCAAACCCGCCATGGTTGCCGAAGCGCGTGCCGCGGCAAACCGGGCGCTGCGGCTTGATCCGGGCTATGGCGATTCCTACGCCGTACTGGTGATGGTCACGCCATATTTCGACTGGGCTTTGCGCGAAAGTTATCTGGAGAAAGGTTTGGGCGTTTCTCCCGATGCCCAGGAAACCCAGCTCCAGATGATAGAACTGCTGCAGCATGCCGGGCGCTTCCGCGAATCGAGCGTGGCGGCCGAGAGGCTGTTTGCGGAGAGCCAGTCCGAAATCCATTCCCTGGTCGAAGTGATCAACTCACGCATATGGCAGGACAAGCCCGTGCACGCGCTCATCACGCGGGGCGGGATGGGATATTCCGGCATGGGAATGCAGTGGTCCAAGATCCCCTGGTTCGCGGCCAAGCTGTTCGAAGAGGCGGCCTTTCACGGTGCGCCTGGAGATGCCGAGGCGCTGATGCGCGATTCCGTGGTGCGCAATCTTCTGGAAGAGGATGGCTCGCAAACCTTCAACCGGATCGCCGTGGCGCTGCACTATCGGCGTCCAGCGGATGTCGATCGTGTCACGCAGGACTGTGTCAAACCCGAGGGCCGCAATGCCGAGGTAAAGCGGACCTGTTTCATGGCGCTGGTCGCCCTGGGGCGGCTGGACGACGCCTTCCGGCTGGCGGCCATACTCTATCCCGACCAGCGCGGTGCCACGCCGCAGGCACGGGAACAGCGCTGGTTTGAGAGCCCGCCGATGCCGGCAGCCTATCTTTTAATCCCGCAAATGGCCCCTTTGCGCGCCGATCCCCGATTCCGGGATGTGGTCGAACGCATCGGGTTGCTGCAGTACTGGAAATCGTCACGGCGCCCGCCGGACTTTTGCATGACCGAACGGGTCCCGGTCTGTGTCCTGGTCAACTCCTAGAACGTGTTTTGGGCCAGCTCGGGCATGGCGGGAAAGTTGAGTTGCGCCAGCATGTGCTGGATGGCGCCGGCGTGGCACTTCTCATAGGCCGGCATCAGGACCTTGCGTTCTTCGGCCGTGTAACGGTCGCCTTTGTCGGGGCGTCCGCCACAGACTTCGTCAGCCGCATCCTGGATACGAACATGCAGTTTCTGCCTGTCGGCAGGCTGTCTCACGTCCAGGTCGCTGACGCGGATAACCAGGCTGTGCCGCGTATAGGTCAGGCGGGGTTCGGCCTGCGCGGCGCCGATGGTGGTGGAGATGACGGCAGCGGCGCTGATCAGATGTGAAAGGCGCGTCATATCAGGCTCCTTTGGTTGATGCGGCCGAATTCGACCCGCGCCCAAAGGAAATCGCGATCGCTCCCGATCAGACAGGAGCAGCGACCGAGGATGTGCCGCTGAATTGCCGACAACCCCGATGAATCGCCGATGATCGCCCAAAACAGCGAAAAGGCGCCGAGCAATTGCCCGGCGCCATCGCAAGATTCAAAGAACAGCTGGCTTCAGCAGGTCATCCATGCCGACCCTGTGCAGCATTTCGGTCCGCATCCGGTCCATCACCGCAAAAGCGACATCGGCGCCGTCCTGGCTGGGATCGACATGCACCCGGAAGGGGCGGGTGCCGAACGGCAGACCGACCACCTTAACGATGGCCTCGGCGACCTCTCCGGCGTCGGCATCCGGGGGGACGATTTCAGCAAAAGCTTTCTGGATCTGCTCGCCGAAATCCTTGTAAGGCCCGGCCTGATATTCCGCGGCGGGGCTTCGTCCGCAGGGCGGCCGGAATGGGCAAAGTGATTGGTGCCGGACGTAAAAGCGCCGGGCACGATGATCGAAGTCTCGATGCCCCAGCGGCTCAGTTCGCGCGCATACTGCACCGCCAGCGCATCCATCCCCGCCTTGGCTGCGAAATAAGGCGACAGATAAGGCGGCGTGCCGCCCGCCGAACTGCTGGAGGACACCCAAACCAGCAGACCCTGATGCTGTTTGCGCATCTGGGGCAGCACCGCGCGATTGACCCGCTGTGTGCTCAAGACATTGATGTCATAGAGCTGGGCGAACTGTTCCGGGGTGAAGGATTCGGCGGGACCGAACGCCATGTGCCCGGCATTGTGCATCAACACATCGATGCGGCCATGCTCGGCGACGATCTTTTCGACCGCCGTCGCGATGGACGATTCCGACTGCACGTCCATCTCGATGGTGCGCAGGTCCACCTTATTGTCGCGCGCAAAGGCTTCGACATCGCGCGCCTGGGCGGCGTTGCGGCCTTCGGTATCGCGCATCGAGGCGTAGACGGTGTAGCCGGCCTTGGCCAAGGCATTGGCGCTGAGCCGTCCGAAGCCGCTGGATGCACCGGTGATGAGAATAGTCTTGTTGGTCATGACACGCGTTCCTGTCTTAAGTTGTTTTCAAATCATGCCGCCATTGGCGCGCAGCACCTGGCCGTTGATCCAGCCGCCATCGGGACCGGCCAGAAAGGCCACCACATTGGCGATGTCGTCGGGCGTGCCCAGCCGCTCCAGGGGATTCATCTTGGCCAAGCGGTCGATCAGTTCCTGGGACTTGCCGTTGAGGAACAGGTCGGTGCCGGTCGGTCCGGGAGCGACTGCGTTGACTGTGATGTTACGGCCGCGCAGTTCTTTCGACAGGATGGCGGTCAGGCCTTCGACTGCGGCCTTGGTGGCGACATAGACGCCATAGGTCTCCAGTTTCAGTCCGACCACGCTGGTGGAAAAGTTGATGATGCGTCCGCCATTGCGCAGGCGCTTGGCGGCTTCGCGCATGCTGTTGAAGCTGCCTTTCAGGTTGACGGCGATCTGGCTGTCGAACAGCGCGTCATCGCTCGTTGCGATGGGCGCCAGCTTCATAATGCCGGCATTGTTGACCAGGATATCGACGCCGCCGAACCCGGCCTCGGCGCTGTCGAACATCCGCGCCACCGCGCTCGCGTCGCTGACATCGGCCTGGGCGGTGACGGCACGCCCACCCTCGGCCTCGATGGCGCGCACCACGGCTTCGGCTTCCGCCGGCTTGCCGGCGAAGTTGACGATGACGGTGGCGCCTTCGCGCGCCAGCCTCTGGGCGATGGCCGCGCCGATACCTCGGCTGGCACCCGTTACGATCGCTATTTTGTCTTTGAGCATGTGAGCCTCTTTGGTTTGGGTTCGCGACACCCGCGAGCCATGGAAAGCACTCTGATTGCTGGACTGGGAAAGATAATCAGCCTAAAATTGTCCTAATTGTTCGGTAATGGCGAACAATAGGGGGTTAGCATGGATCGGTTCGACGCGATGCGGACCTTTGCGCGGGTGGTCGAGCGGCGCAGTTTCACGCTGGCCGCCCAGGATTTCGGCCTGCCCCGCTCAACCGCGACCCAGACCATCCAGCAGCTGGAAACGCGATTGGGCGTGCGGCTGTTGCAGCGGACCACCCGCAGCGTCAGCCCCACCCTGGACGGCGAAGCCTATTACCGCCGCTGCCTCGCCATCATCGACGATATCGAGGATGCCGAAGGCGCCTTTGCCGGTGCGCGCCCGCGTGGGAGCTTGCGCATCGAAGTGCAGGGAACGATTGCGCGGCATTTTCTTTTGCCGGGCCTGCCGGAATTCTTCGCGCAATTTCCGGACATTGAAATCGCCATGAGCGAAGGCGACCGCTGGGTGGACCTGGTGCGCGAAGGCGTGGATTGCGTGCTGCGCTTCGGCCAGTTGCCGGACAGCGACATGACCATGCGCCGGGTGGGTATGTTGCAGCGCTGCACCTATGCCGCGCCGTCCTACATCGAACGCTTCGGTATGCCCAAAACGCTGGAAGAATTGAAAAACCATCGCATGGTGGGTCAGCGTCGCTGGACCACCGGCGAGATGGTGCCGCTGGAATTCGCCGCAGAAGACGGCGTGCGCAGTATTTCACTTCCCGCGACATTCTCGGTGACCGGCCCGGAAAGCTATATCGCGGCGGTGCGGCTGGGGCTGGGCCTCAACCAGATGCCCTGCTTTCACGCCGCCGCCGATCTGAAGAACGGCACGCTGGTCGCGGTCTTGCCACAGCATCCGCCGCCGCCCGCGCCGGTGGCGCTGCTCTATCCGCCCAACCGTCAACTGTCGCCGCGGGTGCGTGTATTCCTGGATTGGGCGGCCGCGGAATTCGCCAAAAGAAATACCGATGTCACGCCACCGGCATTTGGCTAAGCGGATATTCGGCTAAGTCAAAGCGGTGATCAGCTTCTCATAGGCATCGCCGTGCAATTGCGTCTTTGCCGCGGCAATGCTCTGCAACGCCCAATCCTGCAGTTGCGGACCGAACACGACACCCAGAAGAAAACTCAACGCGATTGTCCTGACCATCACACGACCATTCGGAAGACGGCCTGCAGCTCGCGCACCGCGGCAAAACTGACTTTGAGGTCTTCCAGGTCCATCGTCGGCTCGACCTGATCCACCGACCAGTTGGCAAAGCCGACATCGGGCCGGCCCAGCCGGACATATGCGATGTCGCGCACCCGCGGCTGATGGTTGAGATACAGAAGACAGATTTCTTCCAGTCGGTCTTTGGCGATCGGTGTCATGCGCGCAACTTGACCTCGGCCGCGGAGCTGCGCCACGTTTTGGTCAATGAAAGGTTAAATCCAGAATTTGAACAGGCATTTCAGGCCGCTTTTGTGGAAGCGTTTCAGCCCACACGCGAAGGCAAAGCCAGACACAACCAAATTGCTGCGGCCACTGACAAACGATCAGTAATTGGCCCGGCCCCGCGCTTGCCGATCGCCATTCTTTCTCTCAATACTGCGTCACATAATCGTGTCTCGGGGCGGGGCTTATTTGTCACTATTGAAACATGTCGCGCCCCTTGGGTGCGCGGTCATTTTGTTCGGCTGCGCCGCGGCCAAAGTCACGCCGGTTCGCATGTCCCAGCCGGGCGATGAAAATCTCAGCTGCGAAGCGCTCAAGCAGGAAATCGAAAAGAACACCGCCGCCGCGGAAGATTTTGTCAAACGCGACCAGCGGGTGCGGGACGGCAATGTCGCCAAGGGTGTCGGCGGGGCCATTCCCGCTGTCGGCATTCTTCTGATTGGGTCGACCGATCTTTCCAACAAGGAGCAGATACAGGGCCGCGCCCTGGTCGACCGCGACGAGCGGCTCACCTATTTGTCGAAACAAAAAAACTGCACGAATTGAAACAGGGAGTAGTGCAATGAACGCCAGACAGTCGCGCACCGCCATTTCGGCCATTTCGATCATGCTCGCCGCTTTAGGGCTGGCTGGCTGCGCCAGCGCGGCAAAGCCGGAAGCGATGATCGTCAACACTCAGCAGACCGGCAAACCGTTCCCGCAATCCTTTTCTCACGCCATGTGTGTGCGAAACGTGGCCGGCGGCGAGAAGACCAATGCCCTGTGGGTGTCCAAGGTGGACAATGACGGCTTTCGCAGCGCCTTGAATTCCTCGCTGGGCGCGGCGGGCCTGACCGCCGCGTCCGATGGCTGCGCCTATCCCATCGATGTGAACCTGCTGGGCCTGTCCCAGCCGGCGATCGGCTTCGACATGACGGTGACGGCGCATGTGAACTACAAGGTCTATGATTCCAAGGCGCAGCCTGTACTGCTGGAGACCATCGACTCGCCCTTCACCGCGACGATGAGCGACGCCTTCGTCGGGGCTGAACGCCTGCGCCTGGCCAACGAAGGCGCCATCCGCACCAGCATCCAATCCTTCTTCGACAAGCTGAAGGATGCCAAGCCGGCGGTGACCGCGTCGGCGCAATAGCGCCAGCGTCTAGAAGGTCTCCTTTGCCGGCCGCTTGAACACGGCCTGGTGCCAGGGCCGCCCGTTGGCGTCGATCTCGGTGACGATGGTCACCAGTTCCCAGCCGCTTTCTCCCAGCTCATCCAACTGGCTGGAGAAATCGATGCTGGGAAAAAGCTCGACCACGGCAGCGTGATACTCCCATTTCGTCATCGCCCTGCGCCTTCGATCCTGCCGTTCGCCGGACTTTACACGCCGGCCCATGCGCTGGCGACGGGACGGGTTCCGGCCGGGACAAAACACCGCTATGCGCGGCGCACCGCCAGGGCCATGCGCGCGCCCACCTGTCCAAGAAACTCACGGTCCGTGCCGCTGAAGGCGTCTCCGCCATGCCGCGCCACCACCAGCACACCAACGACGCCGGTCCCGGTCATCAAGGGCGCAAAGACCAGGGACCTCAGCCCCTGGGCGCCGAACGCACGCGCAAAGGCAAAGCCGCTCTCCGTAATGTCGGGCTCATAGACCAGTTCGCCGCCCGTGCAACGCGCCAGGCTGGCTTCGCCTGCCGGTATGACGGTGCCCCCGCCGATGCCAAGCACGTGTGCGAGCGGGGCGCTGCCGGTGCCGAGATGATCGACAATGACCTCGCTCTTGGCCGGATTGCAGGAGCAGGCGCAGACAAAATCCGCCGGCAACTGTTCTTCCAGGATTCGCAAGATCGCCTGGAACGTTTCGGGCGCCGCCCGGTGCTGCGCCACGACATGGGTGATGTTCTCCAGCAGTATCAGCCGCTCAAACTGATCTTTGAGCTGGATGTCGGCACTCTTGCGCTCGCTAATGTCGCGGACAAAGGCGCTGAAAGCCGGCGCATCGGCCGATCCCGTCGCGTTGATCGACAATTCGACCGGGAATTCACGGCCGTCGCGATGCAGCGCCGTCAATTCCAGGCGCTTGCCGAGAACCTGCGCCTTGCCGGTGGCCAGATAGCGGACCAGGCCGCGCTTATGGGCGTCGCGAAAGCGCCAGGGCATGATGGTTTCGTCCACCGGCCGGCCCAAGGCTTCCGCTTGCGTCCATCCGAAGATTTTCTCGGCCTGGTTGTTCCAGCCGGTGATGGCGCCGGCGCGGTCGATGCTGATCACGGCATCCAGCGACATCTCGACAATGGAACGGGTGCGCTCCTCGCTGGCGGCCAGCGCCTTTTCGCTGCGCTTGCGGTCGGTGACGTCGGTGGCGATTCCGAACGTGGCATAGGTGTGCCCCGCCGCATCCTGCAAGGGCGCCTTGAGGGAGAGGAAGGTGTGGTACCCGTCGGGCCGTGAGGCGATCTCCTCGCCGGTCAGGGCCTGGCCGGTGCGCACAACCTGCTGGTCCATGGCGCGGAAAGAGTCGGCCTCATACTTGGAGAAAAGGTCATAGTCGGTTTTGCCGATCACCGCCGCGCGATCGAGATGGAAGGCGTCCAGATAGGCGCGGTTGACCATCAGGTAACGCCCCGCCAGATCCTTCACAAAAATGATGGCCAGGCTGTTGTCGGCGATGGCCTGCAGCAATTCCTGGCTGCGCTGGCGTTCCTCCTCATGGCGCGCCAGCCAATTGGCGATGATCACAATGGCGATCCCCATCCCGGCGGAAGTCGCGACCGCCAGGATGGCAAATCCAAACGGCGCCTCGAACGGGCTGGAATGATAAGCCAGCAGCACGATGCCGTTCAGAATGAAGGGCAGGACCATGACGGTGGGAAGCAGGCGGCGCGCGGCCACACCGCCGCTGTTATGGGCAAAGATGATGGCGGGCCAACCGGCGTGCGGCCTTGCCAGCAGGGCTGCGGTGAAGAACAGGATGAAACAGACCATGGTCGGCAGCGACATGGTCGATATGGTCGGCGCCCGGGACAAGGCGGCGATGCCATAGGCATAGCCCACGAAATCGAAGGCGGTGACACAAAGGCCCAGCGCGATCAGCGCGCTGTAGAACCGCCCCCCGCTGTCATTGCGCGGCAGCATCAAGGCGATGGCCGCCAGCAGGAAATTGAAGGCGCTGGCGGCGGAGGGGCGGCCAAGCCCGGGGCCGAAAAGATTGACGTTTCCAAAGCTGCCGTTCGATCCGCCGGTGGCGACAACGTCGATCAGGGTATAGACGCTGACCCCCACCACGATGGCCGTGGCGGCGATGCGTGCCAGCAGCAAAGACCTGTGGCGCACTGTCAGGGTCAGCTCGAACAAGGCGCCGGCGCACAACAGGAAGCACAGGATGACGATCAGGGCCATGCGCGGCCAGCCCGGCACCACGCTGGCCAGTACGGGAATGCCAAGCGCCCAGCCGGCAAAGGCGATGCCGCAGATCACGGCGATGGCCAGCACGCCGAAGCGCGATGCGGTCTTCAACATGGCTGTGTGCCCGGCAATCGTCTCATGGATGCCATTGAGCGTCTCCCCGCTGCCAGCTTATGCCGGAAATGGGACCAGGCGGGAGGCCCTCAGTGATGAGGCTTTGTCAGCGGTTGCGGAGCGGCCAAGTGGCTACCGCTGACATCTGCCTGGAGCGTCTGGCTGGCGACCTGGATGCGCTTCTCTTTAAGAGCGGAGACAACGTGGGTGTCGGTCATGGGATTACCGCGCAGTCATTGCGCCAATGCTGACGCTTCCCGGTTCTTGATGCAGAAAAACAATCACAGGACGCAGTTCGTAGCGGAAATCTCCCAAACTTCCGCAAAAGACGGACAATAAGCTTCCTTGGAGACTGGCGTTACATGTCCCTGCGTGGTTTGGGCTAACCCCACGAACCAGAAAGGTCCTATAGCCACCTGTTCCCAGAATGGTTTGGGGATCGACGCCCAACACGCGGGCCTCTGCGTAACTGACTTCTACGAACTGGACCTTTGTTAATAGGCCCGCTGCCGCTGCTCGCCTTTCTTCGGGCACGATGACCCCCAAGACAGGCTGGATTGGCAGACTCTGGTCCCCTTTCGGCGCCGAAGGCGTTAGCCGACTCTGAGGGTCTATTGGGTCGCGGGGTTGGGCAAGCGCCCCAGCACCAAGGATGGCAGTCAAAAGTATCGTAGAAATACGGGATAGCTTCGCCATTCCGGCAGAATTACCCCCGGACCCCCGAAGTACAAGAAAGACGTTTTGGAAGCTTGCTACCTAAGACCGGAAATTTCGCCCGTTTATCGAGAACAAGACGATGAAGTGAGTGAGGCAGATTTCGCCGTCTGATCTCACACTGTCTGCCAGTAGATCGTGTAGCGGCCTTCCTGGGTCTGGTAGAAGGGTTTCAAGGCCAGCGCCTGTCCGGTGCCTTTGGTGCGCCAGGTCAGGGGGCCGGCTGCCTCCAGCCATTCGTGTGGCGGCCGCGTGCCCACCGAAAGCATGGGAATGGTAATCGGTGAGGCCGAAACATCGGGGCCGTGCGGCTTGATGTCGGGTGTCGGCACGGTGCCCAGCGGAAACTCGCCCGCCAGCACCAGCGGCCCGTACATAACGGCGAGAATCGAAGGATTGTCGGCAAAGGGTTCGGCATGCAGATGCATCGGCATTTCCAGCGCGATACGGTCGCCCTTCTTCCAGGTCCGGTGGATGCGCAGATAACTGCCCGGCACCGGTGACACATCCAGCGCCTTGCCGTTGACCAGCACCCGCGCATCGTCGCGGGCCCAACCGGGAATGCGCAAGTTTATGGCAAAGGCCTTTGCCGGCGCCGCCTCGATGGTCAGGTGCGTGCGCGCTTCCTGCGGGAAGCGCGTGGTCTGTGTCAGGCGGATGCCTTGCTCCTTCCAGTCCAGGCTGGAAGGAAGGAACAGGTTCACCCAAAGATTGCTGCCGTCATTGTAATATATGGTGTCGGCCAGCTTGTTGTATTCCTCCACCGCTGAGCCGTTGCAGCACCAGAAGGTATCCGTCTCTCCGCCCCAGGTGCGCCAGGCACCCGGCGTCAGCGAAATGAAATACTGGTTCATGCCGTCGGGCCTGATGGTGCCCAGCCGGTGGTTGAACAGGTTGCGCTCATAATAGTCGATGTAAGCGGCCTGCGGTTCCCACCCGAACAGATGCCGCGTCAGCCGCATCATGTTGTAGGAACAGCAGCATTCCTGGTGACTGGGGGCGGCGGCCCATTCCTGCGACAGCTGGCCGGCGGGTGCCAGCCAATTCTCGCGGCACGACGAGCCGCCGGTGGCATAGCTCCGGCGGTCCGCCACCGTGTGCCAGAAGAAATGCGCCACGTCGTGAAAACGATGATCGCCGGAAATCTCATAGCGCTTGGCGGCGCCGATGATCTGCGGCACATGGGTGTTCATGTGCCGCCCCGCCAGCTCGTCGCGCGCCGAGGCCAGGGGATTGAACACCACCTTCTTGGTGAAGCGGTCGCCGGCCTTTGCCCAGCGGTCGTCGCCGGTCAGCTCGGCCAGGTTGTACAGCGACTCCTGCATGCCGCCGAATTCCACATTCAAAATGCGCTGCATATGGGCTTCGTCCCACTGCGCCGTCCAATGATCGACCCAGTTGCACATGCCTTTCATCACATCCAGCGCCTGGGCATTCCCCGCCAAGGTGTGCATGTCGTACAGCCCGGCCAGCATCTTGTGCATGGTGTAGAAGGGCGCCCAGACATAGACCTGACCCTTCTCCAGCCGGTCGTAGAATTCGGTGGGATAGGCGGAGAGATAGCCGTCCTGGTTGAGCTTCGCCTGGCATTCGGCCAAGCCGGCCACGATCACATCGCCGCGGCGTTTCAGTTCGGCATCATTGGCGCTGGCCCAGCCGAGCGCGCAGGCCGACAGGTAATGGCCGACGAAATGGCCGCGCAATTCGCCCTTGGGATCTTCCCAGCCGCCCAGCGGCGCGGCGTTGGAGGCGATGCCGGCATTGACGCGGAAGGCATGCAGCAGACTGTCGGCGGACAGCCGCTTCATATAGGCGGCGTTCCACTGATGCATATCCTGGAACGGGCCGGCGCCCAACCGCACTTCGGTCAGCGCGAAGGGTCTCAGTTTGGGCGCCTGTTTGTTGCGCTGAAACGCAATCGGCTGCGCGAAAGGCTCGACCGCCAGTTTGGTAACGACCTGGCGCACGGCATTGACGCCGCTGGTGGGCGGAGTGGCCAGTGAGGGACCGGCTGCGTCAGGCACGATTTGCGCCAAAGCTTTATCCGCCGCCAGGATCAGCGGCGCGCCGGCGGCGGTGATGGCAAAATGCCTGCGGTCAAGCTTCATGGCGCTTCTCCCCGGATTATTTGTCTGAGTAATACTAGGGTCGGGAAGAAGGGACAATATGGAAACCAGGGCCCAACCCCTGGCAGGCATATGACCAGCCCCCGCAAGATAGGCGGCCGGGACTGGAACGTTGGGGCACTCCCTTCGTTATCGTCCGGCACTCAAAGGAGCATTACCCCATGGCGGTCATTATCAACAAAGACGGTGGCGGAAGCGGGGGCAGCACCATTTTGGGCTTTATCTTGGGTGCCGTAATGCTGGTCGCCGGCGTGATCGGCTTCTTTATGTGGGACAACTATAAGAGCGGCGGCGCGCCCAAGGCGGTCGTCATCACAACCCCCAAGTAACACCAATAGCGGATGCGATTGTTATCCGTAGGAGGCTCATATGGGCGACCAGATCATCATTACTGACGACGACGACAAGCCGGCAGCGCCAGACGTGATCGTGGTAAAGCCCGAAGTTGTGGTCAAGCCTGCCGCCCATACCGAGAAGGTCGTCACCGAAAAAATCCGAGTGACCGAAGTCAAGGAAGACTAGCGTTTATTGCGCCAGTCGCCGCCGCGCGTCACATCGGGTCGACGGTTCCCAGCCCTATCATGCGCAACGCGGTCAGGCTGGGCAGGACGAAATAATCGCCGCCCCCGACGATCAGTCAATCAACTGTCGCGGCCGCCGCGATAGAAGACATGGTTGCCGATATGCGCGGTCTTCTTCAGCGTCGGAGCCCAGAAGGGGTTCACCTGGACGGCGTGATAATGGGTGGCGCCACCTGTTGCGTTGTGGAGCGGCGCTTCGCCAGTGAGAATTTGCGCGGCGAGCTGTTCGGATTTCTGCCAGGCGGATGTCTCACGCCGACGATGCAGGGCGCCATCGCAGGTGAATGAAAACTGGCAGCCCGGACGGCCGAAGCCTTCATAGACCACGGCGCAAATGGAATGCCCGAAATTTCCCGCATTCATGCGGTGGAAAACCACTTCCGCGACCGCGGTCTCGCCGACACGTCCCTCGCCGCGCGCCTCATAATACAGGGCCTCGGTCAGGCAGCGATGCTCGGCGGCCAAATAGGCAAGCGCCGTGTCCTCATCGCGTTGAGGTGCCGGCACCACCAGCTTTGCCGGCGGAGCGGCGGGATGGGTCATGGCAGCGCCCAGGGTCGCGCTGACCGTGGCCAGGATAATCGCCAGGGCGGCAATCATCACGCGATCCGAACGGGCATTCGTGTCGTTATGGTGCATCTGCTCCACCTGCGGACAGAATTGATCCAGTCCAGAGGTGACGTGCATAGGCCATGCCGCGTCGCGTTAGCGATGATATGGGCGGAAGACCGCGGATCGATATGCCTAACGGTCGCGCCGGCGTCTATGTGGGATCGACGGTGCCCATGCCGATCATGCGCAGCGCCGTCAGGCTGGGCAGGAAGAAATAATCGCCGCCCCGCATTTCCACGAATTTCGGGATGCCGCTCCAGATGAAGGGCGCCTGTCCGCTTTCGGGATCGACGGCCAGGACGAACTTGGCATCCCCAGCGCGGTTGCCCACCAGCGGGCAGGTATCGTTGCCGGCATTGGCGTCCAGCCCATAATTGATCCATTGCTGCTGGATGAATTCGAACTGGCGGGACAGGCTGGCGCACAGGCCCAGAAAGATGATGCCGTGTTCGTCACCGTCCTGATCGGTGGTCTTGCCATAGGGGATGCCGCGCCTCAGCATCCGCCGGCGGTTGATCAGCACCGATGAGGTGTTGTCGAAGCTGTCGCGCGGATTGACGCGGCGCATGTGCGAGGTGATGGGACACTTCACGCCGTTGGGATCGTCGCCATAGGTGAAGTCGACATAGGGCGTGTCGCGGTCCTCGCCGGCATGTTTCTGATTGAAGGCCTTCCATGCCGCGATGGTGGGCGCCACCGCCACCGGCACGGCATCGGGCCAGCGCCCCGTCAGCTTGGCCTTGAGGATCAGGCAGGCATCGTCCTGCGACAACCCGTTGATCTTGGCATAGCCCGCCGCCTGCTCGGCGATGAAGGCATTGAAGCTGCCCACATTCTCGTGAAGCTTGCGATAGACCAGGAAGGTACCGTTGCGCATCAGCGAAACCGGCTCGGCGCAGCCGGGAATTTCCTGCGCTTCGTCAGGATGGCCCAGCAGGAATTCGCCGGTCGCCAGCGGCGCCCAGCGCTTTTCCGGCGCCACGTCGTCGCCGAGCGGCAAAAGCTTGCCTTGCCCCACCGCCATCATCGCATCGGCGTTGGCGTCGCCGAACTGGCCTTCGAACACCGGATTGCTGATGCCGTCGATGAAGCCGAAATGCTCCTTCGGCACCGGCTTATAGGTGGCCTTGTTCTGCTCCAGGATGGCGGACGCCTCCTGCCAGGGCGAATCCGGCGCGCCGTGGCCGCCGACGATCTCGAGCTTGTGCTTCTGGCAAAGCTGTTGCAGGTCGCTTGTTTCCCGGTCCAACTCCGGCACTGCGCTGCCCGTCGCCGGATCGAGCAGGGCGTTGAGGCCGATCAGGATGTGAACCGGCTGGTCCCAGGCTTTGTCCCAGTTGGCCTGGCCGATGCGCTCTTCTTCGCCGCCCAGGATCTCGGCGCGGGCGCGCATGCCGTCGATGAATTCCGAAGGCAGGCTGGCCAAGGTGCGCGTCGGCAGGCCCAGCGCCAGCATGCCGCGGAAGGTCAGCCCCAGATTGATCGCGACCTTCGGTTTGGAAGCCTGGATCGGTCCGGCATAAGCATCGCTGTGATCCCAGCGCAGCGCCGTGGTCACCCGGCTGCGATAGGCATAGATGAAAGCGCGGCCCTCCGCGGCATTTGTCACCCGCAGCAAGACAAAGCGGGCGGTGGGATAGCCGCTGACAAAATCCTGAAGAATGTTGCCCTGGATATCGGCCAGGTCCAAGGTCTGGGTCACGATGCGATCCCCGAAATAGTACCCGTCATTTGCGTGGGCCGGTCCAGATTGTTCAGTTCGGTCCGGCGCAGGAAATCGCCGAAGGCGGTGTAAAGGTCGGGCGCCGACGGCTTCTGTTGCGTAATGGCGAAAGCGATTAGTTGTCGCTGCACATAGAGAGCCTTGAGCACCGACCTCAGATCGGAATTGGGTGCGGCCGGAAAGGCGCGGCGGCCATGGACGATGACCATCAGATAGGCGGCATACAGCGCCACCAGGATGCTGGAAAGCACCCAGCCGATGCCTGACAACAGGCCGCCCGCCGTCCAGGCCGGTCCGATGCCGAGCTGGCTCAAGGCGAAATACAGGCATGTCCCCCATAGCGCGCCCGCCGCCAGCGCAGCCAGCGCCAGCACGATGAAAGACAGGCTCTGGAAGGGCGGCGCTTCGGTCCAATAGTCATTGAATGGCATGGTGGTTTCGATGCGGTGGTCGCACATATAGTCCGCAAAGGCCTGCGCATCTGTCACGCGGTCTTTGTAACCGCAGCAATTGACCAGCACGGGCTCCAGGTCAGGGCCGATGGTCTGCCACAGCTCGCAGAGATAATCCTGCAGCTCGGTGTCGTTGCCGGCATCGCAATCCACGCTGAACAGAAGATAGGGCGATGGCAATTGATCGACCGGCTTGATCACCGCGCCGTCCGGCGTGCCCCGCACCAACCCGCGTGCGGCGCCGACCAGCGTGTCGGCCGGCACGGGGCCATTGTAGATCGCGTCGTCAATCACCGCCATGCGCGCAAAATGGGTACGCGGATTGTCGGCGAACGGACTGTTGGCGGGCACCGCTTCGGTGGGTTTGGATTGATGCGCGGTGGGCAGCATGGCCAGCGCCTGGCGCAGCAGATAGCTGTGGGAGCTTCGCATCCCCGCCTGGTCCACCACCTCGCAGGTCTTGACCGGCAACAGCAGGGTCAGAAAGCAATGGCCGCCGTCGAAAGTGGTGGTGGACGGGCTGGGCTTGCCATTCGGCGGCCGCACCATGGGGGCCGGCACGGGCCTGCGCTGTGGCGCGGTGAGGAACTTGCTGCGATTCTGTTCAGCGGTTTCGGTGTCCAGGCTGGCGATGGGCGCATAGCCGGGAGAGCCCAGGCAGTTCTGCACCCGCGCCAGGGCCTTGTTGTATTCGCTGGTGAAGGTCTTGGCATCCAGCGAAGCGTGCCTGGCGCCCAGGGACTTTAATTCGGCATAGACTTTCAGCGCCGCCTTGACGTCGCGCTGCGCCGATCCCGGCGTCGCATTGTAGTAATAGCCGGTGTCGAACTGGTTATGGGTGATATAGGTCTTGAAGGCGCTGATGGGGATGGAGTGCGGATATTTGAAACTCGCATACCAGAACAGGTCCAGCCCTTGCGGGATCCCGTCGGAGAAAGCGTCGATATACTGGTCCCAGGTGCCGTTGAAGTTGCTGCAGAACAGGACATAGTCGTTTTTCAGTACAGGCCTGCCGCGATCGCCTTCCGGCCATTGGCCGCGCTTGATGATGACCCAGCGTGCAAAGTGAATCAGGCTGAGTCCCAACAGGCCTTTGAGGGTCGAAGGAAAAGCGCGCGCCGCCATAAAGATTAACCGCTGCACCCAGGTCAGGTGCGGCGGCACGGGGGTGAGCACATTCATCCCATATGCCTTGCCCGCGACGTTCGACATTGCCGTCCTCGCTATGCTTTCGGCGCGAGACACTATCGGCGTCGGCGCGCGGCGACAACCGCCCTGGATTCACAAACAAGACGCAAATTTCTTAAAATCCGCGCGGCGGGAATAAACCGGACGCGGTGCGCGTCTTACACCAAATGCGTGATCCGGCGATAAGACAGGGCTTCGGCGATATGAGATTTGGTCACCGTGTCCGAAGCCGCCAGATCGGCAATGGTGCGCGCAACCTTCAACACCCGGTGATAGCCGCGGGCTGACAGCTTCATGCGCTCCGCCGCTTCGGTAAGAAGTTTCGCGCCCGCCGCATCCGGCGTGGCGATGGTATCCAGCAGTTCGCCCTCGGCCTCGGCATTGGTGCGGATGGGATATTGGGCAAAACGTTCGCGCTGGATGGCACGCGTCTTCGCCACCCGCGCCGCTACCTCCGCACTGCCTTCGGCGGCGGGCGGCAGGCTCAAATCACTCGCTGTGACTCCCGCCACTTCCACATGCATGTCGATGCGGTCGAACAGGGGACCTGAGATGCGCGACTGGTAATCCACCGCGCATTTGGGGGCGCGGCCGCAGCCTTGCGACGGATCGCTGAGATAACCGCAGCGGCAGGGATTCATCGCCGCCACCAGTTGGAAGCGCGCCGGATAGCGCACATGGGCATTGGCGCGCGCCACCACCGCTTCGCCGGTCTCGATGGGCTGCCGCAGGCTGTCCAATACCGCGCGCTGGAACTCCGGCAGTTCGTCCAGGAACAGAACGCCCAGATGTGCGAGCGACACTTCGCCGGGTTTCACCTTCAGCCCGCCGCCCACCAGCGCCGCCATGGAAGCGGAGTGGTGCGGGTTGCGGAAGGGCCGGTGACGCGAGATGCTGCCGCCTTCCAGCGCGCCGGCCAGCGACTGGATCATCGAAATCTCCAGCGCCTCGCGTGCATCCAGCGGCGGCAACAGGCCGGGCAGGCGCTGCGCCAGCATGGATTTGCCCGCGCCGGGCGGGCCTATCATCAAAAGATTGTGTCCGCCGCCGGCGGCGATCTCCAGCGCGCGCTTGGCGCTTTCCTGGCCTTTCACGTCGCGCAAGTCCGGCGCCGTGCGGGCGGTTTCTATGATCTTCGCCACCGGCGGCGCCAGCACCGACGCACCCTTCATGTGATTGACCAGCGCGATCAGGGATGGCGTGGCCAATATTTCGGCGGCGCCGGCAAAGGCGGCTTCGGCGCCATTGCCTTGTGGACAGATCAATCCGCGATTCTGTTCGCTGGCCGCCAGGGCGGCATTCAACACCCCTGCGACCGGCGTCACCGCCGCGTCCAGCGACAATTCTCCCAGCGCCACATAGTTGGCCATCTCGCTGGCCGGCAGCACGCCCATGGCCGCCAGCAAACCCAGTGCGATGGGAAGGTCGTAATGCGAGCCTTCCTTGGGCAGGTCGGCCGGCGCCAGGTTGACGGTGATACGCTTGAACGGCAGCGCCAGCCCGATGGCAGACAGCGCAGCCCTGACGCGTTCACGGCTTTCCGCCACGGCCTTGTCGGCCAGGCCGACGATATTGAACTGCCCGTTGCCGCCATCGCCGATATGAACCTGAACATCCACTTCGCGGGCTTCGATGCCTTGAAACGCCACCGTGTAAACATGTGCAACTGTCATAAGACCCCGCGCCCTACGCGCACACTAACGGCGCTGTAATGCAGGGTGCAAGACGCCCCTTGCGGCACCTCCGGCTGAGGATTAGTCAGCACATGTATTCAGCCGGAATGTCCCATGCGCGAATTCTCCATTGCCGCCATTCCCGCCGACGGCATCGGCCCGGAAGTGATTGCCGCGGGCGTGACCGTGCTGGAGGCGCTTGAAAGGCGGCTGGGCGATGTGCGCTTTCGGATCACCCATTTCGATTGGGGTTCGGATTATTACCGCAAGCATGGGGTGATGATGCCGGCGGACGGGCTGGATGCACTCAGGAAATTCGACGCCATCTATTTCGGCGCCGTCGGCGCGCCTGACATTCCCGATCATGTCACCTTATGGGGCCTGCGCCTGCCGATCTGCCAGGGTTTCGACCAGTACGCCAATGTGCGCCCCACCCGTGTCCTGCCAGGCATCACATCCCCGCTGCGCAATGTCGGCCCGTCCGATCTGGACTGGGTGATCGTGCGCGAGAATTCCGAAGGCGAATATGCCGGAAACGGCGGACGCACCCACAAGGGCATGCCGGAGGAGGTGGCAACGGAGGTTGCGGTCTTCACCCGCACCGGCGTTACCCGCATCATGCGGTTCGCATTCAAACTGGCCCAGTCGCGTCCGCGCAAGCTTATGACCGTGGTGACCAAGTCCAATGCCCAGCGCTTCGGGCTGGTGATGTGGGATGAGATCGCCGCTGAAGTGTCACGCGAATTTCCCGACGTGAGCTGGGACAAGATGCTGGTCGATGCCATGACCGTGCGCATGGCGTTGAAACCGCAAAGCCTGGACACCATCGTGGGCACCAACCTGCATGCCGATATCCTGTCGGACCTGGCCGGTGCGCTGGCGGGGAGTCTTGGTGTGGCGCCCACCGCCAACATCAATCCGGAAGGCCGCTTTCCTTCCATGTTCGAGCCCATTCACGGCTCGGCCTTCGACATCACCGGCAAGGGCATCGCCAATCCGGTCGCCACATTCTGGACCGGGGCGCAGATGCTGGAACATCTGGGAGAGAAGGAGGCGGCGGGGCGCCTGATGCGGGCTTTGGAGCGTGTGACCCAGGCCGGTATTCTCACCCCCGATGTCGGCGGCACCGCCACCACCAGGCAGGTGACCGACGCCATGGTGGAAGCGATCCACAGTTCAAATCTTTAGCCCAGCCATCAACCGCGCGAAAGCGGATCCCGCAGCCCGCCCATGCGCGCGGTTGCGGGCGCAACACCGATGGCGCCGCCCAGGCCGAAAGCTGGCATGTCGCGATAAATATTCTCGCAATCTTCCGGCTTCAGCACATAGGTCTCATGCCAGATTCCGACGGCGTGATTGTCTTTCGCCATGCGGTTGAAGTCCGCCCAGGCCGGGAAATGTTCTCCCGCGCGGTCATGGGCAAAAGCGAACAGCTTTTCTCCGCTTACCCAATACTGCAACAACAAGGTGACGCGGCCGGAAATGAAATTCTTCTGCCACAGCAGTCCGGAATCAGGATTGCGCACCAACTCCGCCTGCATCCGCGTCATGGCGCGGGCCACCGGCAGCCAACGGCCCACCGCCCAAAGGCGATTGACCCGCAGGCCGATCAGGAACAGCGCAAAAGGCTTTTCAGGATGGGCCTGCTGACGTCCGCGAATGATCGCCATGGTGCGATCATGCCCCACATTGGCATAGGCGTCACGCCGTTTCAGGACGAAGCGATATAGCGATCGGCCAGCCCGGACATCAGCGCCAGTGGTACGGCGCCATCCAGCAGCATGGCATCGTGGAATTTGCGGATGTCGAATTTGGCGCCAAGCGCCTTTTGCGCCCGTTCGCGCTGTTTGAGGAATTCCAGCTTGCCCAGCATGTAGGAGCAGGCTTGGCCCGGCCAGACGCAGTAACGCTCCACCTCGGTGATCACCGCGCTCTCGGGATCGCCCGCAGTGTCGGCGAAATAGCGCACCGCCTTTTCCCGGCTCCATTTCATGGCGTGCATGCCGCTGTCCACCACCAGGCGGATGCCGCGCCACATCGCGTCATGCAGTTCGCCGATTTCGCCCAGGGGGTCGTCCTTGTACATGCCCATCTCCACCGCCACCTGCTCGGCATAGAGCGCCCAGCCTTCGCTATAACCCGAATAGGAGGACACTTTGCGGATCAGGGGCAGGCCGGCTTCCTGCTGCAGAGAGAGCTGCAGGTGATGGCCGGGGATGCTTTCATGGAAAGTGACGCTGGGCAGAGTCCAGCTTGGCGTTTCCTTGGTGTCGCGCAGATTGATCCAGTAGATACCGGGGCGCTTCCCGTCCAGCGAAGGGATATTGTAATAGCCCAAGGCCTGGGCGGCCTCGATGGCTTTGGGCACGCGCCGGATATTCACGTCGGCCTTGGGCAGCGTGCCGAACCATTGCGGCAGCTTGGCGCGAACGCTGGCCACCTTGGCATTGAGATCGGCGATGATCTTGGCCTTGGCGGCGTCGGTATCGGCGGCGATAAAGCGCGGGTCGGTGAACATGGCCTTGAGGCGCTGGCCCACAGTGCCCGTGGTCAAGCCTTGCGTCTTCATCAGCGCATCCAGCTTTGCGGTCGTATCGGCGACCACTTCCAGGCCCAGCTTGTGAATTTCTTCCGGGCTCTTGTCAGTGCTGGCCCAACTTTTGAGCGAGGCGCGGTAATAGGCTTCGCCATCCGGCAGCCGCCACACGCCTGCATCATGCACTGCGCCTTTCTGCATCTCCTTGACCAGGGCGATCTGGCGTTCCAGCGCGGGATAGAATTTGTCTTTGACGATCTTGGCAGCGGGGCTGCTCCAGTCGCCGGCAATATGCTTTTCGCGGGTCCGCCGCACCAGCGATTCCACCAGTGTGGATTTGTCGGGCGCAGGCGCGCGCAACTGGTTCATCTGCAGCAAGGTCTTGGCCAGGGCGAAGTCCGGCGGAACCACCCGCGCGCCCATGTCCTGGCGCGCGGCCTCGATTTCCTGCGTCATCGTCGAGGCCATGGCTTCCAGCCGCGCCAGATAGGCGTCGGCATCGGCCTTGGTCTCGATGATGTGCTGGGTATCGAGGAAGGAAGGCCCCTGGCTGTAAATGCCGGCGAGTTGGCAAAGCTGATAGGGCTGGCCGCCGCCCGGCGTGCCATAGGCAAAGCGGGTGTTGGATTCATTGCTGGCCTGAAGCCCGTACAGGACCACGTCATAGCTGACCTGGTCTTTGGGGCTGAGCGCAGTTCGGTTGAAAGCCTTGAGCCGGGAAAGCTGGCTTTTGGTGATGGCCCTGGTCTTGGCAAGGCCGGCCGGCGAGACATCGTCCAGCCGGCTTTTCTGCGCGGCGCGCGCACCGTTATCCAGCCCCAGGCTGGTGACGGTCATGGGAGAATTGTCCAGATTCTCCGTCATGAACTGGTCGAACAGCGCGTTCAGCGATCTGCCCGTCTTGGAAGGCGCAGCCTGAGAAGGCGCGAAAATACCGTCAACAACGGGCGCTGCGGATAAGGCGGCGGCGGAGGCAAGCAAGGTGCGGCGGTCGAGCATATGGGTTCCTTTCGCCCGAAAGCGTAGGACCCCGTTTTCGTCACGGCAATGAAGAATTGTGCTGCCTACTCCGGCGCCACTGTTACTTTAATTCCATCCGTGGCGTCGCTGCAGACGATCTGGCACGACAGGCGCGAATTGGGTTCCACCGCCAACGCCATGTCCAGCATGTCGATCTCGGCTTCCGACGGCGCCGGCAGCTTGTCGAACCAGCCGTCATTCACATAGACATGGCATGTGGCGCAGGCGCAGGCCCCGCCGCATTCCGCAGCGATGTCCAGCCCGCCATCGCGCAGGATTTCCATCACGCTCCAGCCTTCGCGGCCTTCCAGCGTATATTCCTTGCCGTGGCGGTCGATGGCGTGGATCTTCATGGTCTTGTCATTCCTTCTACAATCTTACGTGCCGCTCGCTCTGGCTCGCGGCGTTCGCCGCTCGAATTGATCCACTGGATCAATTCGCCGCCTTTGGCGGACGCGCCTCACTCACGAGACACCCAATTTCTTTTGCAGGTTCGAAGACGAGGTCGTGTACTGGAAGCGCAGCTTCTCGTTCGGCTTGCAGATGTGGAAGGCAGCCTGGGCCATCAGCGCCGCCTCATGGAAGCCGGACAATATCAGCTTGAGCTTGCCGGTATAGCTGTTGATGTCGCCGATGGCGAAGATGCCTGGGGTCTGGCTCTCGAAGCGGGCGGTGTCCACCGGAATCAGGTTTTCATGCAGGTTGATGCCGAATTCCGCGATGGGCCCCAGCTTGATGGTCAGCCCGAAGAAGGGCAGGAAGGCATCGGTTTCGTGATGCCATTCGCTCTTGTCGGCGCCGGCCAAGGTCACGCCGGTCAGGTTGCCGGGCTCGCCATGCACCTGCTTGACACTGGCGACATGGAATTTGACTTTGCCGGCCGCTTCCAGCTCGCGCATCTGGTTGACGCTGTGCGCCGCGGCGCGGAACCCGTCGCGGTGATGCACCAGGGTCATGGACTTGGCCAAAGGCGCCAGGTTGATCACCCAGTCGAGCGCGCTGTCGCCGCCGCCGGCAATCAGCACATTCTTGCCGCGGAAGGTTTCCATCTTGCGCACGGCGTAATGCACGCCGACACCGTCGCCGGCATTCTCGAACTTCTCGATCCCTGGAACGGGCGGCCGCTTGGGCTGGAAGGAACCCGCGCCTGCCGCGACCACGACAACCGGCGCGATGATTTCGGTGCCGGCGTCGGTCTTCAGCTTCCAGCGGCCGTCGGCCAGCTTTTCCAGCGCGGTCGCCATCTCGCCGAAATGGAATTGCGGATCGAACGGCTTGATCTGTTCCAACAGGCGGTTGACCAGCTCCTGGCCGGTGACGATCGGCAAGCCGGGAATGTCATAGATGGGCTTTTCGGGATACAGCTCAGTGCACTGCCCGCCCGGACGATCCAGAATATCGATCAGATGGCATTTGAGATCGAGCAGTCCCAGTTCGAACACGGCAAACAGGCCGATGGGGCCTGCACCGATAATGGCGACGTCGGTCTCGATGGGAACAGTCATTCCGGGCGATCCTTGGGGTATTCCACACTTAACTCTATGTAAGTCATGGGAAAACGTCGTTCTTATATGTAAAAATAGTCAGAGCAACAACCCCTGCCTATAACAGCACTGCGATGCAAAATGACGCCCCCCTGAAGATGCCTGACGCCTGCGCTTCCATGCAGGAATTGCGGGCCGCAATCGACACCTTGGACGCACGGCTGGTGGCCCTGTTGGCCGTGCGGCAGGCCTATATCGAGCGCGCCGCCCAGCTCAAGACCGGCCGCGACCAGGTGCGCGATCCGGACCGGATCGAAGACGTGGTGGCCAAGGTGATTGCCGAAGGACGCCGCGCCGGCCTGTCAGCCGAGATCGCCGAGCCTGTGTGGCGAACTTTGATTGAGGCGTCGATCAGACATGAATTTGAGGCATTTGATCGGCGGTAAGACGCTCTGATTGAAGAATGGAAACGGCCGATGAATGATACCGAAAGGGATTTGCTCGGAGCCCTCGCCTGCATGAGTGACCAATATCTCTCATGTAAGGATGGCTCGCTTGATCATCTGTGCATGAGCGCCGGTGAGAGGGCGGTTGCTTTATTGATCCGGTATGGCTTGCTTGAACCAGCTCCGCGCGGCGGCACTTGGACAGACGCTGCAGAGGCCGTTATGGGCTACAACCCCCGGGTCAAGGTGAGCCAGAGCTGAACGGTGATGCGGATTCCCGTTTTCGGGGGAATGACAAGAAAATAAGCTCGAGCGAGGCATTCCGCCGAGCGACCCTCAGCATCCGACAGCTCCCTTCCCCCTTATGGCGAAGCCATTGGAGGGGGAAGGTGTCGCAGCGAAGTGTCGGCGAAGCCGACCTGAGCTGCGACGGATGGGGGTAATTGAACTAAGCGGCGGCTTTCAAATAATCCGCGATAAAGGCCTGCACCGCTTCGCCTTCTACCCGCAGCGCTTCGATCATCTGCACGGCGCGGTCGGGGCTGGTGGCAGGGTCTACCGGCTCGGCCGCCGCAGCGGCATCGCCCATGGCGAAAGCACCCACGCCGCGGGCCGCACCTTTGATGGTGTGGGTGACTTCGCGCCATTTGCGGGCGTCGCGCTGTTGCAGCACGGTCAGAAGCTGGTCCACCATCTCGCCGAGCTGGCCGTTGAACAGCCTGAGGATCTCGGCATTCAGGCTTTTGTCCCCGCCGGTGTAGCGGGCCAGGTGAGACAGGTCGACAGGCGTGCCGGTCATGCGGGAGCTTCCGAAAAAGGCTGCTTATCCTGCGCAGGACTGGCCTAAAGCCGTGTTAATGGCCCGCCGGGGGTCGTTAACCGGAAGGCCGCAAGGCCCCCTTAAACAAAGTGTGGGATACTCGTCTTCCCGGAAAAATAATGCTTAAAATGCAAGGGGTCGGGCGGGAATTCAGGACAACTTATAGGCCGATACATGGTCAGGAATTTCGGACAAGCCGTCCCTCTGGAAAAGCCGCAGGCTCCAGGCCAGCCGGCGCCCCAACAAGGCGCCACCGTCCTGCTGCCCCGGGTACGCCCCAACCGTTTCGGCCTGTTTATCCTGCTGGCCGCCGGGGTCGTCGCCCTGTTCTGGGTCGGCGTGGGGGCGGCCTTCCTCTGGGGCTATCTGGGAGCCCAGGGCTTTATCGCGCTGGACCCCGCCCGCAAGGCGCTGGCCGTTGCCACGGTTCTGTTGCCGCCGCTGCTGTTTCTCACCATCGCCATGCTTCTGGCCCGCGCCGCCGCCTTGGCTGAGGCGACCCGCCTGCTGCTGGCCACCAGCGACCGGCTGTTCACCGCCGACGACACCGCCGCCGCGAGTGCCGCGCGCCTGGCGCGGGTGGTGCGCCGCGAGCTTGATGGTTTGAACACGGGATTGGATGTCGCCTTCCAGCGCATGCGCACTTTGGAATCGGCACTGGGAAAACAGATTTCCACCCTGGATGAAGCCGGCGCCCGCGCCCAGGTGCGCAGCGAAAGCATCGCCGCCCGGCTGAATCAGGAAAGCGCCCGTATCGAAGGTTTGGGGGATGGCCTCACCGAAGCGGCAAGCCGCGCCGGCGATGTAATGGCGGGCCGCGCCGCCCAACTCAAGGCCAGCATGGAAGCGGCGCTGGAAAAGCAGATATCCACCCTGGACCAGGCCGTCACGCTTGTGCAGGGGCGCAGCGAACACATCGCCGTCCGGTTGGGCCAGGAAGGGGCACGGATCGAGAGCCTGTCGATGTCATTCGGCGACAGCCTTACCGAGGCCGCGGGCCGCGCCGGCGAGATTATGGCGGGCCGCGCCGCCCAGCTCAAAGCCACCATGGAATCGGCGGAAGGCACGCTGAAGATGGCGACCCAGTCGCTGGACGTGCAGACGGCGGGTTTCCGCGCTGCCATCACCGCGGCTTCCGAAGCGCCGCTAGAAGCCGCCAAGACCTTGGACACGCAAGCCTCGCGTATTGCCGAAATCTCCGACAGCGCCATCAGCCGCAGCGAATTCGTGCTGGCACGCCATGAAAAGCATCGTAGCCAGATGAGCGAGCTGGCTGAAAAGCTCAAAGCCGAAAGCGACAGTTTTGAAAGTGTGCTGTCGCAGCAGCGTGCCCATATGGAACAGGCGATTCAGGCGCTGAATGCCCAGACCCAGAAATTCCTCAATGCCACCGGCGATGCCGGGCAACATCTCGACACCATCATGGTCAATGCCGTCCATCATGCCGGCCAGCTGACCAATGCCTTTGTGCGCGAGGCCGAGCGGCTGAAGGAAACCAGCGATGGCGCCAGCACAGCGTTGGCAAGTCTTGCCGCTGCGCTCAAGGATGCGGGCACCGGCGCTCAGACCCTGATCGGGGAAAGCGCCGCCCAGGCCAAGCAGGACGCGCGCCTGCTGGTGGGCGAGGCCATGGCGGAATGCGACCGGCTGCTGCGTGCCAGCGGCGAGATGAGCGCCGAAGCCAGCAAGATCCGAACCTTGCTGACCGAGACCACCCGCGAGGTGGAAGCGCATCTGGCGCGTCTGCCGGGAATGGCCGAGGAAGAAGCGCGCCGCGTGCGCCAGGCCATCGCCAGCGAGGCCGAACAGCTTCTGGACCTGTCGGCGCGCGCCATGTCCACTTTGCATTCGCGCTCCACCGGCAGGCCTCAGGCCGCCGATCCCATCGCGGCCCCCGCCAAGCCCGCGCCCGAACCGGAAGCCGAAGGTCTCAAGGGCCTGGCCCGGATGCTTACGGCGCGCAAATCGCCTGAGCGCGGCAAACCGGCCGAAAGCAAAAGCTGGGAGATGAAAACCCTGCTGGCGGCGGCGGAAGAAAATGACGGCATCCGCCTGGCCAAATCCGACAAGATCGGTCTCAACACCGCCGCCACCCTGGGCGCGCTGGAATCGGCGCTGGCCGATCTGGCGATAGACCTGTCGGCGCTGGGCAGCGCGGCACCCGGTGACGAAGACTGGAAACGCTATCTGGCGGGCGACCGCGCCGTGTTCGCGCGGCGGCTGGCGGGTGCGATCGACGAGTCGGCGGTGGACCGCATCACAAATCTGTATCGCGATGACAAGCGCTTCCACGACACGGCCGACGCCTATCTGGCGGAGTTTGAAAAGTTGTTGGCGCGGGCGCGCGAAGGCGATGGCGGCGGCTTGCTGACATCGACGCTTCTGTCGGCCGATACCGGCAAGGTCTATCTGGCGATCGCGTACGCGCTGGGGCGGCTATAAGCGTTTCAACCGCGCCGCATAAAATCCATCCATCCCGCCCTTATCGCTCAGATGAGAGGGCAAGGTGCGCAGGTCGCCCTCCGGCGTGATCCATTCGCTGTGACCGAACAGTTCCGCCGCGGTGACGGGAGTGCGGGCAAATTCCGCATGGGCCGACAGGAAGACGGCGATCTGCTCTTCACCTTCTTCACGCTCCAGTGAGCAGACGGCAAAGACCAGGGTGCCGCCGGATTCGACCATGGCGGCGGCGCTTTCCAGAATTTCGTAAGCGGCTGAGGCCGACACGGTGACGTCCGCCGCGCCTTTGATCCAGGGCAGGTCGGGATGGCGGCGGATGGTGCCGGTGGCGGTGCAGGGCGCGTCCAGCAGCACCAGCGGCGCAGTGCCGTGAAAATCGCGCGCATCGCTGATGGCGATTTCGGCCTCCAGCTTTGTGCGCGCCAGGTTTTCCCCGATGCGCTCCGCGCGCGCGGCATCGATTTCCACCGCGATCACTTTTGCGCCGGCCGCCGCAAGCTGCATGGTCTTGCCGCCCGGCGCGGCGCAAAGATCGATCACTTTTTTTCCGGCCACATCGCCCAGCAACAGCGCCGGCAAGGTGGCGGCGGCGTCCTGCACCCACCAGGCGCCCTCGGCAAAGCCGGGCAATTCGTCCACCCGGCCAGGAGAAGAAAGACGGCGCACCGCGCCGAACAAAGCCTCGCTTTCGGGGTGCCCGGCGTCCGGCTGTTTCAGCACAATATCCAGCGGCGCTTCCTGCAGATGCGCCTGGGCAATGGCGCGCGCGGCCGTTTCTCCATACTGCGCGGTCCAGCGGGTCCACAGCCAATCGGGCACGCAAAGCCGTGTCGCATCCAGTTTCGCCAATACGCCTTCACCCTCGCGCGCCATCCGCCGCAACACGGCATTGATCAGCGGCTTGAAATGCACGGCCTTCTTGTCGTGGGCGGCCAGCTGATTGGCGGCATCCACCGCGGCATGCGGCGCGACTTTCAGGATCAGAAGCTCGCAAGTCCCCAGCAACAGGATTTCGCTGGCCGCGCCCGCCTTGTGCGGCTGCAGCGGCTTTTCCAGGAATTCGCGAAGCACCGCGTCCAGCAGGCCCAGATGCCGCAAGGTCTGGCTGGCCAGTGCCCGTGCGAAGCCCGCGTCACGCGCTTCAAGCCCCTCGAGGCTGTCCAGTTGCACGTCCAGCGGGCGGCGCTGGCGCAACACACCTGAGATGATGGCAAGTGCGGCGCGGCGCGCGGGCAATCCGGTGTCAGTCATAAGACCTGTCTAGAAGAATTCGGCGCCGAATTCAGCCCCAGGGTCCTTTACGAACCGGCAGGGCATCGGCTCCCGCCATGGCGCGCAGCCGCGCGATGCGTTCCTCAGTCGAGGGATGGGTCGCGAACAGGCCCGAGATCCCGCCATGCAGCGGATTGACGATGAACATATGCGCCGTAGCCGGATTGGCGTCGGCGGGATAATTCGGGGTCTGTTCTGCGGCGCGCTCGATCTGGCCCAAGGCCGATGCCAGCCACATGGGGCGGCCTGTGATTTCCGCGCCGGCGCGGTCAGCTTCAAATTCTCTGCTGCGGGAAATCGCCGCCTGCACCAGCACCGCCGCGATCGGCGCCAGCAAGGTCACCAGCAGCATGCCTACCATGCCCAGGGGATGGTCGCGGTCACGGCTGCCGCCCATGAAGAAGGCCATGTTGGCCAGCATGGAAATGGCGCCCGCCATTACTGCGGTTATGGTCATGGTGAGGGTGTCGCGATGCTTCACATGGCCCAGCTCATGCGCCAGCACGCCGGCCAGTTCTTCCTGGCTCACCTGCCCCAGCAATCCGGTGGTGACGCAAACTGCGGCATGGTCCGGATTGCGGCCGGTGGCAAAAGCGTTGGGCTGCGGATTTTCGGTGATATAGACCTTGGGCATGGGCAATTTGGCCTGCGCCGCCAGCCGCTCCACCAGGCGATAAAGATCAGGCGCGCTGTTGGCGTCCACCTGCTGGGCGCCATACATCGACAACAGCACTTTGTCGGAATTCCAATAGGCGAACAGGTTGGTCGCTAGCGCGAACACGAAGGCGATCAGCATGCCCTGGGCGCCGCCGATCAATGCGCCAGCCGCCAGGAACAGCCCGGTCAGGGCCGCCATCAGGATGCCGGTGCGCAAGGTGTTCATCGTTTTTCTCCTAGTTCTATTAGATGTAAGATCGCTTCATGTCCGATCAAGCAATCGACCCTCAGATCGCCGCCCGCATCGCGGAGGCTGGCAGGCGCGCCAAAGCCGAAGCCGAGGCGCGCCGCGCTGAGGCAGACAAAGAGCAGGATAAGCAGCAATTGCCGCCGGAATTGGGCGGTCCCAAGGGGCCGGAACCGACCCGCTTCGGCGACTGGGAACGCAAGGGTATCGCAGTCGATTTCTAAGGAGCGACCGGCGACCCGGAGCGCCCTCTAAAAGGCCTCCGCAGTCATTTCTTCCAGCACCTGCCGCACATCGCCGGGCCAGGCCTCTATATGGGCGGCGAAATCCTCACGGTGGCCGGCATAAAGCGCGCGCATGGCTTCCTCATAGCCGGGCGCATTGCCGACCAGGGCAGTGGCCAGGCGATAGGCGGCATCGCGCCGTTGGCGCTGCCGGGATCTGGGATCGCGGCTGGCCTCTTCCACCAGCTTGCGCAGCGCCACCGACGCCCCGCCCGGCTGGGCCGCCAGGAAATCCCAGTGCTTGGGCAGCAAGGTGACTTCGCGGGGCACGACCCCCAGCTTGGGCCGGCCGGGGCGGGGGCCGTCTTCCTGGGGCGGGAAGCGGGGATCGATATCCACCACCCGGCCGCTTTCCCGGTCGAAAATCAGGGAGCCCGGGCCGCAGGCGGCATAAACCTGGGGCAGCGAGCCGGAGGCGATGTGGTCAAAACCGGAAAAGGCGGAATAGCGCATTGCCGGTATTTATCCGGGTAAATATGTCGAGTCAATATCATCCGGGTAAAAGTAAATCGCCCCTTTCCCTTGATGCTGGAAGGTTCAAGGTTCATGTAAGGGGTGTTCTCGGGACCATTGCCATGTTCATCCAGACCGAATCCACCCCCAATCCTGCCACCCTGAAATTCCTGCCCGGCCGCGATGTGATGGGCGAGGGCGCGGTGGCCGATTTCCCCAGCCCGGAGACCGCCGGCCGTTCGCCGCTGGCCAGGGCGCTGTTCGCCATTCCCGAAGTCAGCCGGGTATTCTTCGGCTCCGATTTCATCTCGGTGACCAAGCGCGACGGCGAGTGGAAACATCTCAAGCCCGCGATCCTGGGTGCGGTGATGGAGCACTTCACCCAAGGCCTGCCACTGATCGAAGGCGCCGCCGAAGAAACCACCGAAGAGAGTTACAGCGAAGATGATGCCGAGGTGGTGGAGCAGATCAAGGAACTGATCGAGACGCGCGTGCGTCCTGCCGTGGCGGCCGATGGCGGCGACATCATCTTCAAGGGCTTTGACGGCGGCAGCGGCGTGGTCTCGCTGCACCTGCAGGGTTCCTGCGCCGGTTGCCCGTCTTCAACCATGACCTTGAAGAACGGCATCGAAAACATGCTGCGCCACTACGTGCCCGAAGTGACGGCGGTCGAAGCCATCTGATGAGCGCGCCATCTTCACATTCTGAAGAGGCCTATCTGGCGCAAGACGATCACGCGATCTCCGACGCGGCGCTGGATACGATTTTCCGTTCGGCGCGCACCATGCGCCAGTGGCAGGACAAGCCGGTCACGCCCGCTCTGCTGATGGCGATCTATGACCTGATGCGCTGGGGCCCCACCGAATCCAACATCACCCCGGCGCGTTTTCGCTTCGTGGTGTCGAAAGCAGCCAAGGCCCGCCTCGAACCGTTGCTGGACGAAAGCAACCGCAAACAGACCATGGCCGCGCCCGCCACCGCCATCGTGGCCTATGACCTGGATTTCGCGAGCACCTTGCCCAAGCTCGCGCCGCGCATCGCGGAAAGCCTCAGCGCCAAGCTGGCATTGGACCCCGAAAAAGCACGCTACATGGCCATGCGCAGCGCCGGGCTTCAGGGCGGCTATTTCGTCGTCGCGGCGCGCTCGCTGGGTCTGGATTGCGGGCCCATGTCGGGATTCGACAATGCGGGCGTGGACAAGGAATTCTTCGCCGGCACCCAGATCAAATCCTACTTCCTTTGCAATCTCGGCTATGGCGTGCCGGACAGCGTGCGCCCGCGCGCCGCCCGCCTTGGCTTCGACGAAGCCGCCAAGATCCTCTAGTGAAAATTCTGGCGGTCGATACGGCGCTCGGCGCCTGCTCCGTCGCGCTGCTGGAAGACGGCAAAACGCTGGCGCAAATCTTCGAGCCCAGGGATCGCGGCCATGCCGAACGCCTGGCACCCATGGTGGACGAAGCGATGAAACAGGCCGGTACGGATTTCGCATCACTCGATCGCCTGGCCGTCACCACCGGGCCCGGGACTTTCACGGGGCAGCGGGTGGGACTGGCTTTCATGCGAGGCTTGCGCCTGGTGCTGCGCGTTCCCTTGGTCGGCGTCACGACCCTGGAAACCATGGCCGCCGCGGCCATGCGGGAAACCGGCGCGACAAAAGCCGCCGCAATCCACGATGCGCGGCGCGACGAAGCCTATCTTTTGTTGCAGGATGGCGAAGCGATCGTTCAGCAACCTGCGGTGATGCCTTTTGCAGAAGCCGTCACGCGCATCCGCGCCTTTGGCGCCTGCGCCTTGGCCGGAACCGGGGCACCGCTGACAAATCTGGAAAGCGATTTTCCGCTGTCGTCCATCCGTCAACCCGATGCGCTATGGGTGGCGCGTCTGGCGCAGGCACGGCCGGCGCCCGCGACGGCACCGGGTCCGCTGTATCTGCGTGCGCCCGATGCCAAGCTGCCCGGAGCAAAAGCAATTGCATGATTGCTGCATTTGATCCCTCCACCAGTACCGCGCCTTTGGCAGCGCTGCACGCCGCGAGCTTTTCCGATGCCTGGAATGCGGATGCCATTGCCGGCCTGTTGGCAACGCCGGGCGCCTTTGCCTTTCACGGTCCAGACGGATTTGTGCTGGCACGCGCCGCCGGGGGAGAAGCGGAAATCCTCACCCTGGCCGTTACTCCTTCGGCACGGGGCAAAGGATTGGGACGGCGGTTGTTGCAAGTCGCTATCAATCGGGCGCAGGAGATGGGATGCGAAACCATGTTCCTGGAAGTGGGCGCCGACAATCCGCATGCCCTGGCGCTTTATGCCAGCATGGGCTTTACCCGGGTGGGGGCGCGGAAAGGCTATTACAGCGGAAAAGACGCGCTGGTTCTCAGGCTTTCACTGCCGGTGAAATTCGCCTAACCTGTCTTTATTACCGCACAACCGAAGGGAGTTTTGGGTGACGCGGATCGAGAAAGCTTGCGTCGATAAAGGCCTGCGGATGACCGACCAGCGCCGTGTCATTGCCCGGGTCTTGTCGGATGCCGCCGATCATCCCGACGCGGAAGAATTGTACCGTCGCGCCTCCGCCATCGATCCCCATATCTCCATCGCCACCGTCTATCGCACCGTCAAGCTGTTCGAGGACGCCGGCATCCTGGAGCGGCATGATTTCCGCGATGGCCGCTCGCGCTACGAGGAAGTGCCGGAATCCCATCACGATCACCTGATCGATGTGGCGACCGGCAGCGTGATCGAATTCCGCAACGAGGATATCGAAAAGCTGCAGCGGCGGGTGGCGGAAGAGCTGGGCTTTGAGTTGATCGACCACCGGCTGGAACTGTACGGCGTTCCCAAAGGCCGCAATAAGCCCCAACCGTGAAACCGCGCCGCTCCTGATGTCCGCTGCCTGATGTCCCGGTTGCGCGCCATCTTCGTCATCGTGGCGTTTCTGCTCGTCACCTTGCCGGCCATGCCGTTCCAGTGGCTGCTGGTCAGGCTCAAGAGCCCTTTCGCCCGCACCTTCCCCCACCGCTATCACCGGCTGGTCGCTTTCCTGTTCGGCATCCATATCCGCACCATCGGCAAGCCTGTGACCGGCGAAGGCGTGCTGATGGTCGCCAATCACACCAGTTGGGCCGACATTGTGATTTTTTCGGCGGCCGCGCCGATCTCCTTTGTCGCCAAGGCCGAGGTGGCGCGCTGGCCGTTTTTCGGCACCCTGGCGCGGCTGCAGCGCACCGTCTTTGTCGAGCGCGAGCGCCGCAGCGCGACCGGTGAGACCCGTGATGCCATCCGCAGCCGCCTGCTGAATGGCGACGCGCTGGTGCTGTTTCCGGAAGGCACTAGCCATGACGGCAATACGATATTGCCGTTCAAGAGCGCACTTCTGGGCGCTGCCGAGGCCCGGTTGGCCAGCGGCGCCCATGTCAAAGTGCAGCCGGTTTCGGTGGGATTTACCGGGCTGCACGGCATGCCGATGGGCCGGGAAAACCGTCCGCTTTTCGCCTGGTATGGCGATATGGAGATGGTGCCGCATCTCTGGGAGGCACTTCTGGCCGGACCGCTGGATGTGGTGGTCCAGTTCCATGAGCCGCTGAGCCTGGACCGTATGGACCGCAAGACCTTGGCCACCCGGGCCCAGGAAATTGTGCAAGCGGGTCAGGCCCAGGCCCTGTCGGGACGTGCTTAAGCTTGAATTCCGCTCTCCCCGCCCCGATAACCCTAGCCGCGCCGGAGGCGCGCGTTGAACTAGCCGCGCCGAAGGCGCGCGTTGAACTAGCCGCGCCGGAGGCGCGCGTTGAAAAAGTCGGATGAAGAAGCTTTTCGTCAAAACCTATGGCTGCCAGATGAACGCCTATGATTCCGCCAAAATGGCGGATCTGCTGGCGCCGCTGGGCTATGCCGCGACGGACGCGCCCGAGGATGCCGATATGGTGATCCTCAACACCTGCCACATCCGCGAAAAAGCCGCCGAGAAAGTCTATTCCGAACTGGGCCGTCTCAGGACCCTGAAAGCCGAAAAAGCTCGCGCCGGCACGCCCATGTTGCTGGCGGTGGCGGGCTGTGTGGCGCAGGCCGAAGGCGAGGAGATCGTGGCGCGCCAGCCGGCGGTGGATATGGTGGTGGGGCCGCAATCCTATCACCGCCTGCCGGAAATGATTGCGCGCAGCGCGCGTCAGGCGGGTCACGCGCTGGAAACCGATTTCCCCGCGCTGGAAAAATTCGATTCTCTTCCCGAACCCAGCGCCAGCGGCGTCAGCGCCTTCCTCACCGTGCAGGAAGGTTGCGATAAATTCTGCACCTTCTGTGTGGTGCCTTACACCCGCGGTTCGGAACAATCGCGCCCACCGCAGGCTATTTTGCGCGAGGCGCGGCAATTGGTGGTCAAGGGCGCGCGAGAAATCGTGCTGCTGGGCCAGAATGTGAACGCCTATCGCTGCGAGGGTTGGGGCCTGGCACAACTGTGTGATGCCCTGGCGGAAATCGATGGGCTGGCGCGTATCCGCTACACCACCAGCCATCCCCGCGACATGGACGACGCCCTGATTGCAGCGCATGGCAAAAATCCCAAGCTGATGCCCTATCTGCATCTGCCGGTGCAGTCGGGATCGGATGCCGTGCTGGAAGCGATGAATCGCCGCCACAGCGCCGACGACTATCGCCGCCTGGTCGACCGCATCCGCAGTGCGTGCCCCGACATCGCGCTCACCAGCGATTTCATCGTTGGCTTCCCCGGCGAAAGCGATGCCGATTTCGAGGCCACCCTCAAGCTGGTGCGCGATATCGGCTATGCCACCGCTTTCTCTTTCAAATATTCCAAGCGCCCCGGCACGCCCGCTTCGACCATGCGCAAGCAGATTCCGGAAGATGTGAAGGCCGCGCGCCTGGATACGCTGCAGAAGCTGCTCCTGTCGCAGCAATATGCCTTTGACGACTCCCAGATCGGCAAGACCGTGCCGGTGCTGTTCGAGAAGATGGCGCGGGACAAAGGTCAGTTGATGGGCCGCACGCCTTATCTCCAGCCCGTGCATGTCCATGCCGACAGCGCGCTGATTGGCCAGGTCGCGGACGTCCGCATCGAAAGGCGCACCGCCAACAGCTTGCACGGAGTCCTGGCTTGAGTGCCAAGAAGACGCCGGCCGTTACGCTCGAGTTTCCCGACAACAAGCTGTTGCGCGCCCTGGGGGGGCCGCATGCCAAGCATTTTGCCCGTATTGAGCAGAAGCTGAACGTCGGCATCGACATGCGCGGCAATCTGGTGGCGGTCGAAGGCAGGGACCGGGAGCGCGCCGGCGCCATCCTGCGCGCGCTGTATCTGAGGCTGATGGCGGGCGAAAGCGTCACCATGGCCGAGGTGGATGCGGAAATCCGCTTCACGGATGAAGCCCGTGTCCAGGCGCCCGGCGCGATCAAGACCGCCTCGTCGCGTGCGGTCAGGCCACGCTCGCCCGCCCAGGCACAATATCTGGAGATGATGCGGCAATCTCCGCTGGTGTTCGGCATCGGGCCCGCCGGTACCGGCAAGACCTATCTGGCCGCCGCCTTTGCTGCTCACATGCTCTACGAGAAGCGGGTAGAGCGGCTGATCCTGTCGCGCCCTGCCCTGGAAGCAGGCGAGCGGCTGGGCTTTCTGCCGGGCGATCTCAAAGAGAAGATCGATCCCTATCTGCGTCCGCTTTATGACGCCCTGTTCGACGTGCTGGGGGATTCCGCCGGCCGCCTGATGGAGCAGGGCATCATCGAAGTGGCGCCCTTGGCCTTCATGCGCGGCCGTACCCTCAATCGCGCCTTTGTGATTCTGGACGAGGCCCAGAACACCACCCAGGCGCAGATAAAAATGGTCCTTACCCGGCTGGGAGAAGACAGTCACATGGTGGTGACGGGCGACCCCTCCCAAAGCGATTTGCCGGGCGGGGTGGCCGTGGGCTTGAACGAAGCGCTGTCCTATCTGGAGGGTGTGGAAGGCGTGAGGATCGCCCGATTCGAGGAAAAAGACGTGGTGCGCCATCCTCTCGTCGCACGCATCGTTGCCGCCTATAATCGCCAGAATAAATAGCTAATATCCCTCCATGAACGGCATTACCCTGCTGGTCGAAGATCCCACATGGCGTTCCCATCGCGGGTTGCAAGCGCGGCTGAAACAGGCGGCGCAAGCGGCTGCTGCGGCCGGCCGGCTGAAGGGCGGCCTCACCATTTTGCTGGCCGATGACAGGAAACTGCGCGCGCTCAATCGCGAATTCCGCGGCCGCGACAAGGCGACGAATGTCTTGTCCTTCCCGGCTGGCGGCGGGTATGCGGGCGACATCGCCATTGCCCACGGTGTTGCAGCCAAAGAAGCAAAGGCCGCGGGCAAGCGCTTTGCCGATCATGTCATCCATCTGGTCGTGCACGGGGTGCTGCATCTGGCGGGCTATGACCATGAGCGGCCCAAGGACGCCAAGTTGATGGAGCCGCTGGAAGTGCGGATTCTCGGGCGGCTGGGTATCGCCGATCCTTATGTGGCGATGGCCTGATGAGCGACCATCCCTTGAAGCGCTTGCTCCAGAAGCTCACGGGCCAGGACACCGACACCGCCGCCATCCGCGAAAGCCTGGAAGAGGTGATCGAGGAAAGCGACCGTGCGTCTCCCGCTTTGTCGGCGCAGGAGCGGGTGATGCTGGGCAACCTGCTGCGCTTCGGCGAGCTCAAGGTGCGCGACGTGATGGTGCCGCGCGCCGAGATCGTGGCGGTGGATGAATCGACCGATCTGTCCGATCTGCTCAAGCTATTTCGCGAGGCGCAGCATTCCCGCCTGCCCATGTTTCGCGAGACCCTGGACGATCCCACCGGCCTGATCCATGTCAAAGATGTGCTGGGCCTGCTGGAACCCGAATCCAGCGGCGCCTATTGCCTGTCGCCGACCGCGCGGATCACCGCTTTGCGCCGGCCCGTTCTGTTCGCGCCGCCCTCGATGCGGGCACTGGACCTGCTGCTCAAGATGCAGGCCACCCACACGCATCTGGCGCTGGTGATCGACGAATATGGCGGTACCGATGGCCTGGTCTCGATCGAAGACATTATCGAAGAGATCGTGGGCGATATCGCCGATGAACATGACGACGACGCCGCCACTATCAAGCCCGACGCAGACGGCTTTATCGCCGATGCCCGCATGGACCTGGATGATTTCAAGATCCAGACCGGCCATGACTTCCTGACCTTGGATGGCGAGGAAGAGGAAGACCGCGACATAGACAGCCTGGGCGGGTTGGTGGTGTCGCTGCTGGGCCGGGTGCCTCAGCGCGGCGAAATCGTCACCCATCCCGACGGCAGTGAGTTTCAGGTGCTGGATGCCGATCCGCGCCGGGTGCGCAAGCTGCGTGTGACCTTGCCCAAATCCCAAGCCACCGAATGACGCTGTTGGAGCGAGTGGGGAACTGGATTTCCGGACTCCCAGGTTGGCGCGGCTTGCTGTTTGCCTTTGCGGCGGGGGCGATCTCCGCCTTGGCTTTTGCGCCGCTGAAATTTTTCCCGGGCTTGCTGCTTGGTTATGCCGCGCTGGTGCTGTTGCTGGATGGCGCGGCGCGAGCGCGCAAGCCCGCGCGCCGTGCCTTCGCCTTGGGCTGGGCCTTTTATTTCGGCCAGTTCCTCATTGGCTGGCATTGGATCGTCTATCCCTTCTTCATCTATCCCGACAGCACTCTCTGGGAGCTGCCTTTTGCGGCCGGCCTGCCCGCAGGCGTTGCGTTGTTCGGCGCAATCGCCGCCGCCGCCGCCATGTTTTTCTGGCCCGCTGGCCCGGGCCGCATCTTCGTCTTTGCCCTGACGATGGCGTGCGCGGAATGGCTGCGCGGCCATCTCTTTACGGGCTTTCCTTGGAACCTTTCCGGCTATGGCTGGGGCGCCTCAATTGCGATGCTGCAATCCACCAGCCTGATGGGCGTTTATGGCTTGTCTTTCCTCACCATTCTGCTGGGCGCGTCCCTGGCGGAACCGGCAGGCCGGCGCTGGCAAATGCCCGCAGTTCTGCTGCTTTTATTTTCGCTGCTCTGGAGTGTTGGCGTGTATCGCCTCGTCCATACAACCGTCGCAGATGTGCAGGGCGTAAGGCTGCGGGTGGTGCAGCCGGATATTCCGCAAGCGGAAAAATATGTCCGCCGCCTGTTGCCGCGCAATTGGCAGCGCCTGGTAAGCCTTTCTGTTCGCCCATCCCGCAACGGGCAACTCCCGACCCATATCATCTGGCCGGAGGCCGCCACCGGCTTTCCGGTGGCCCGCTCTCCTGGGGCGCTTGATCAAATCGCGCTTTTAACGGCCCGCGGGCAGAGCTTGATTGCCGGCTCGGACAGGGTTTTGCGCGATGAAAAAGGAATCACCGCCTATAACAGCCTGTATTTGTTTGGCGCCGGCGGTGGTCAGCCTGCAACCTACGATAAGTTCCATCTCGTGCCGTTTGGCGAATACCTTCCCTTCGCCAAATTCCTTAACAGCCTCGGCATCAACCAACTCACCGTTGGTTCGGGTTTTGCGGCGGGCGACCATCCGCATCTTCTGTATGCAGCACCGGCGCCGCCTTTTTCACCGCTGATCTGCTATGAAGCAATCTTCCCCCATGCCGTGGTCGATCGCGCAGAGCCGCGGCCGGGCTGGCTGGTGAATATCACCGATGACTCCTGGTTTGGGCCATGGGCGGGGCCGCAGCAGCATTTGCTGATCGCCCAGGTGCGCGCCATCGAAGAGGGATTGCCGATGGCCCGTGCCGCCAACACCGGAATAAGCGCAATTATCGATCCTTTGGGACGCGTGCGGGCGCGGCTGGAATTGAATAAGATGGGCGTGGTGGACGCCGCTCTGCCACAGGCGCTCGAGGCACCGCTTTACGCGCGTGTTGGCGATTTTGTGTTTCTGATCTTCTTGGTTACCGCGGCATTTGCCGCGTTTGTTTGCGCGCATTATCGCGCAATGGTTGCATCGAAATAAGTGTTTGCGTTACACAGCAGTTTAGGCAAGTTTGCGCGCCGACAGTGAATTTGAGAAGCGTGTGCCAAAGAAGCAAGCCAACCCCATCGACGTCCAGGTCGGCAATCGCGTCCGTATCCGCCGTATGCTGATTGGTATGAGCCAGGAGCGGCTGGGCGATCTTCTGGGCCTGACATTTCAACAGGTGCAGAAGTACGAAAAAGGCGTCAACCGCATCGGTGCGGGGCGGCTGTTCGAAGTCGCGCGCATCCTCAATGTTCCGGTCGATTTCTTCTATGAAGGCGTCAATGCCGGGCCCAATCAAGCCGGCGCCAACGACACCGAAGGCGCGCCCGTGATGGAGTTTGTGTCCAGCGGTGAAGGGCTGCAGCTCTCCTTGGCCTTCATGAAGATCAAGGACTCCAAGGTGCGCAAGCGCGTGCTGGACCTGGTGAAAAGCCTGGCCGAAGAAGAAGCGCAAAAGAGCTAAGCAGCTCTGCCTTTCATTGCTTGCCTTATTCCGGAAATGCCTTGAGACATTTCATAGCCGCCGCGCTGTGTCTCCAGCATCTGCGCAGCGGTGAAATTTTTCGCGGGTGCGCCTAACCCTTAAGGCGCGAGGCTTTCTCTTCCAGTCCCGACTGGCTCTCGCGGGACTGCAGCACGGCATAGACATCTTGCGGCGTGATGCCGCTGGCCGCCCATAGCACCAGCAGGTGGTAGAGGACGTCGGCGGATTCCTTGGCCAGCTCCGCCTTGTCCTTCTGAATGGCCGCGATCACCGTCTCGGTAGCTTCTTCGCCGAATTTCTTGGCGCATTTTTCCACGCCCGCGGCCAAAAGCTTGGCGGTATAGGACTGGCCGGGATCCGCGCCTTTGCGCGCGGCGATGGTGGCAAAAAGTCTGTCGAGGCCTTCGGTCATGGCCCGCCTCCTAGCATGAGTTGAAAAAATTCCGCATCAGCTCTTGCGAGAAAGCGAATGGCAGATTACTCTGTATGACAGAGTATAATTTCCTACAGGCCAAGAGAGTTCCGTAAGTCCTTGTCCTGATTTTTCTTTGTCCAATAACTCTGCCTGGCAGAGTACCGAAAGGAAGCCGTCATGACCCTGTCCTCCGATCAGGCCGCGGAAAGCCTGAAGGAAATCGACCGCACCGGCCGCCGCAGCGCCCAGGCTTATGGCTATGCCAACGCCAGTCCCTTCTTTGTGATGTGGGGCGTGATCTGGATGATCGGCTACACCGGCAGCGATCTTTATCGGCATTACGCCAATCTGCTGTGGACGGTACTGACGCTGGCGGGCTTAGCCGGCACCATCGTGATCGGACGCGCCCGTGCCCGCGCCGGCCAGCCCCATCCCGGCATCAACCATTATGCCGGCATCCGCTTTCTGACCACCTTTCTTGCGGTGGGTGTTTTCATTGCCGCGACCTTCGCGATTTTCGGGCATGCGACGGGCGAACAGCAGGCCGCCTTCACGCCCCTGATCGTGGCCTTGGCCTATGCGGTGGTCGGCATCTGGAAAGGTCCGCGCTTCCTGGTTACCGGCATCGCGGTTGCCGCGCTGACCCTGGGCGGTTTCTTCCTCCTGCACCAGCATTTCATGCTGTGGATGGCGGCGGTGGGCGGCAGTGCCCTGGTCCTGGCCGGCCTGTGGCTAAGGGCCGTCTGAGTCATGGAACAGCCCGACAATCTCATCCACCAGCCGGTCAGGTTGAAGATCATGGCGGCGTTGAAGGCGCTGCCGCCCGGCGAGAAGATCGAGTTCGTGCGCCTGAAAGCGCTGGCGGACGCCACTGAAGGCAATCTTGGCTCCCATATCCAGACCCTGGAGCAGGCCGGTTATGTCGCGGTCGAAAAGGATTTCGCCGCCAATCGCCCGCGCACCCGCATTTCGCTGACCCGCGACGGCCGCCGTGCCTTCGAAGATTATGTCGCCTATCTGCGCACCATCATCGAGGCCAAGCCATGATCCATTCCTCCATGGGCGCGATGCATCTGGTTGCCGCATTGGCGGCGATCCTGCTGGGACTGGCGGTCATCCTGCTGCCCAAGGGGCGTGCGCCGCACCGGCTGCTGGGCCTGGCCTACAGCTTTGCGATGCTGGTCACCTGTATCAGCGCGCTGTTGCTGTATGGCATGACCGGGCATTTCGGGCTGTTTCACTTCTTTGCCGTGCTGTGCCTGGTTTATGTGGCTTTGGGCGTGGCACAGGCCATTTTGCGCCGGGGCGATTGGATGCGCCGGCATCTGACCTGGATGGGCTGGTCTTATATCGGCCTGCTGGCGGCGACCGCGACCGAGGCTTCGATCCGCTTTCCGTTTTTCCGGCATCTCACCAACGGCCAGACATTCATGCTGGGCGGTGCCATCGCCGCCGTATTTCTGGTCGCAGGCTGGTTGATGATGCCGCGCTGGACACGCATCGCCCTTGCTCGTTTCTCGCCGGCTCTCAACCCGCGCTAAACCCCGATCCGCGCCCGTATGTCCGCCGGTGTCGCACCCGCATCCCTCATGCTTTGCAGGCTGACAGCGCCATCGCGCTTGGAGAATTTCTTGCCGTCTTCATCCAGCACCAGCGGATGATGGCTGTAGGCCGGTTCCGGCAGTTTGAGCAGCGCCTGCAACAGGCGCTGGATGTGCGTTGCCGAACGCAAGTCTTCGCCGCGGGTGACCAGGCTCACCTGCTGATGGGCATCATCCACCACCACCGCCAGATGATAGGAGGTGGGCATGTCCTTGCGCGCGATCACGATGTCGCCGAAGCGAAAGGGATTGACGGCGTGGCGCAGGCCACGCTCGGTATAGGTCAGCGGTCCCGTCAAAGCCGATGCCTTGGTCACGTCCAGGCGCAAGGCATAGGCCTCTCCGGCTGCGATGCGCTTCTGGCCTTCTTCCAAAGACAGGGCCTTGCAGGTCCCGGGATAGACCGGTCCGTCCGGTCCGTGCTGTGCCTCGCCGATGCGCGCCACCTCGGCGGCGATTTCGGCACGGGTACAGAAACAGGGATAGACCAGGCCGCGCGCCTTCAAATTCACCAGCGCCTCGGCATAGGCCCCCATGCGGGTGGATTGGCGCAAGGTCGGCTCGTCCCAGGAAAGGCCCAACCATTTCAGGTCGTGGAAAATCGCCTCGATGAATTTGTCGCGCGAGCGGCCCTTGTCGATGTCCTCGATCCGCAACAGGAAATCGTCACCGCTTTCATAGGCGGTGATGGCCGCATAGGCATGGCCCAGATGCAGCAGGCCGGTTGGACTGGGCGCGAACCTTGTGACAATCATGGCGCGACTCTAACGCATAGATTTCACGATGGCACTTTCCGGCCCCAGTCTTGCGCCTGCCCACGGCCCCGCCACCCATCTGGTGGTGTTGGTGCATGGCTACGGCGCCGATGGCCAGGACCTGATCGGCCTGGCCGAACATTGGCGGCAACTGCTTCCCACTTGCGCCTTCGTGGCGCCCAATGCGCCCGCCCGCGTTCCGGGCAGCTCCGGCTATCAGTGGTTTCCGATCTCGCGCATCGACCCGCACGAGATGCGCAAAGGCGTCGAGCAAGCCGGCCCGGCGCTGGATGTCTGCCTGGATGCGGAGCTGGCCAAGCTCAATCTGCCGCCGGAGCGGCTGGCGCTGGTGGGATTTTCTCAAGGGACCATGCTGTCCCTGCATCTGGGTTTGCGCCGAAGGGTGCGCCCCTGCGCGATAGTGGGCTTTTCCGGATTGTTGCCCGGAATGCCGCCCCATCTGGAACCGGGGGAGGATATCCCGCCGGTCCTTCTCACCCATGGCGACAGCGACCAGGTGATCCCGCCCCAGGCCATGTTCCTGGCGGCCAGCCAGCTGGGGTTGGCGGGCGTCCCGGTGCAGTGGCACCTGGCCCGCGGCATGGGGCATGGTATCGACCCGGAAGGACTGGCCATGGCCGGCCAGTTTCTCAGCCTTGCTTTCCGGGGTTTGTTGAAAAATGCGCCGGACGTGCGATGCGTCTACAAACCGTCATGACGAATCGGCTAATCTCTTGAGCAATTCAAGGGCTTGGCGCTGGTGTCCCGATTCCGAAATTCGTATCCTCTCTATATCGAGCGCTGGCGAATTTCGGAATCGAAGGACACCAGCAAGTTATTGATTTCTAGTGTCGTTTTGGTTTCGAAGTTCGCCTGAAGCCTGATATCGAGGATATTGCGAACTTCGAAACCACGACACTAGAATTGCCATGAAAGGGGACCTGACCTTCATAGTCTCGGCTCTTACAGGATCTGTCGCGTGTTAGCTGCAGCCGCCCTTCCCAAGGCTGCCACCGTCAGCCATTGCCCGGCGCTGGTGCTGAACGCCGACCATCGCCCTTTGAGCTATTATCCTTTGTCGCTGTGGTCCTGGCAGGACACCATCAAGGCCGTGTTCCTGGAGCGGGTGACCATCCTGGAAGAATATGATCGGGTGGTGCGTTCGGCCCGCTTCGAGATGAAGCTGCCCTCGGTGGTTTCGCTCAAGACCTATATCAGGCCCGCCCGCAGGCCTGCTTTCACCCGGTTCAATGTCTTCCTGCGCGACCAGTTTGAATGCCAATATTGCGGCGATCCCAAGGACCTGACATTCGATCACGTGGTCCCGCGCAGCAAAGGCGGCCGCACCACCTGGGAAAATGTCGTCACCGCCTGCAGCCCGTGCAATCTGCTCAAGGGCGGACGCTTGCCCAACCAGGCCAAGATGCATCCCCGCATCAGGCCGCACCAGCCCTCGGTAATCGAGCTGCGCGAGCATGGCCGCAAGTTTCCGCCGAATTATCTGCATGAGAGTTGGGCGGATTATCTGTATTGGGATTCCGAACTAGAGCCGTAGCCCCGTTGTCATGGCCCGCAAATGCGGGCCATCCAGATGACGCCGGCGATTTATTTTCAAGCAGCGAGAGGTCCCAACTGGATGGCCCACACTTCGGTGGGCCATGACAGTGAGCTAAATCCTCTCCGACAGCTTTATCGCAATCCGGCAGCCCGTCTTGATCGCTTCGCTGAGCAGCTTGTAGCCCGGCGCCTGCTCGGCGCCCTTGGCAATGGCGGTGTCGCGATGGGCGGCTTCGTCGGCGCGAAAATCTTCGACCGTGGCTTTCAGGTCTTCGTCCTGGTCCTTCAGAGCCGCGATCTGCGAAGCGTAATGCTCGTCGATCACTTCTTCCACCGCGGCGGTGCAGGCAAAGGCCGCTTTCTCACCCAAGGCTGCCGTGGCCGCGCCCAGGGCAAAGCCGGCGACCCGCCACACCGGCTCCAAGGCCGTGGGCCGCACCCGCCGCTCATTCACCAGCTTGTCGAAGGCCTTGAGATGGCGCTGTTCCTGCGCCGCCATGTGTTCGATGGTTTCCACGCTGGCGGCGGCGTCCCTGCGCCGTCTCAGGACGGCAAGCTGGCCTTCGTAGATGCGCACAGCGCCATATTCACCGGCATGGTCGACCCGGATCATGGATTCGATATCGGGCGCCGATCCTGGCGCGGCTGGCTTGGGCTTACGCGGCACGGCTACGCCTCAAAAGAAAAGCGCCGGTTCCAGCAATCAGGAACGCGGAGATGGCGTTATACGCCGCCAGCGACAGGCCGAACAGGCTCCAGGTCACGACATTGCAGCTCACTTCCGGCTCGGGTGCGCCGGAGCCGATCACATAGGCATGCGCCACCGTGCAGGCGCTGGGGCCGGGCAGAATGCCGAGCTGCATCCCAGTTTGATACAAACCGACCAGACCGGAGAGCGCGACCAGCAGGATCGTGAGCAAGGCCATGCCACGCGCGCAAGTTTGTGAGGCAGCAAAGCCCGCCAGCGCAATCGCCGCCACAGCGACAGGAATCGCGTTCTGCCATTGCCGCGCCACAATCACGCCCAGGATAGCCACCACAAGAATCACCGGCACGGTGAGCAGGCGCCGGTCGCCTTTCCAGAGCAAAGAGCCAGCCAAACCTATGATTGCCGCGGCGATATAGGGCCAACGCTGCCAGTGACACATTTCACACGGCGCCAGATGCGCGAGATATTGAAAGCCGAGTGCGCCCAACAAAAGCGCAAAAGCGCCGGCCCCCATCACCGTTGAAATCTGTTCATCACGAATCATGACTGGAAAAATTCTTTCGGCTGCGCAGCAATTCGCGCTACAAATATCGCCCATCCGGGCGTTACAGGCAAACCACGTGTTGTTTAGAAAAAAGCCGACCTCCTCGGTCCGTCATGAGCTGCTGAAGATTGACGGGCGCATGCTGGAGGTGCGCGTGCGCCTCAATCCCCGCGCCCGGCGCATGATCGTCAAGGTCAATCCCGCCACCGGTGAGATCAGCGTCACCGCGCCGTCGCGGCGCGGGCTTGCCCATGCGCTGGATTTCGCGCGCGGTGAAAAAGAATGGATTGCCGGGCAACTGGCCAAGGCGCCGGGGCCGGTGCTGATGACGGCCGGCGCGATGATACCCTTGCGCGGCAAGCCGCATGAAATCCGCAAGCACCAGGCGCGCGGGCCTGCGCCGGTATGGGCGGAGGACGGCGTGATCTGGGTCAGCGGCCAGGAAGCGCATATTCCCCGCCGAGTGCTGGACTTTCTGAAGAATGAAGGACGCAAGGATTTCGAAGCCCGCGCCTTGCATCATGCGCAAAAGCTGGGGGTCAGGCCGTCCCGCATCACCGTGCGCGATACCGCCAGCCGCTGGGGCTCCTGCTCCACGGCGCGGTCGCTGTCCTTTTCCTGGCGCTTGATCCTGGCGCCCCAGTTTGTGCTGGATTATGTGGTGGCCCATGAAGTGGCGCATTTGCGCGAGATGAATCACGGCCCGCGCTTCTGGGCGCATGTGAAAAACCTGGTCGCCGACAAGAACGTGCCCCAGGCCTGGCTGCGCGTGAACGGGCGCGAGCTGCAGCGGTACATCGTTGCCAAAGGCTGAGTAGCGAGCTTTCGGCGGGTAAATTCAGGTATCTCGAGCGACGCATTCCGCGGCCCGACCCTCAATGCACACCAGCTTCCTTCCCCCGCGAGCGAAGCGACGAGCGGGGGAAGGTGTCGCAGCGAGATGTCGGCGGAGCCGACTCGAGCTGCGACGGAAGGGGGCTATTAAATTAAGTTCCCCCGAACAACCCGTTGAGCAGTTTCTGGAAGGTGTCCGGCTTATCGCCGGCCTTGTCATCCGTCTGGGCGGGCTGGGCCTGATCCACCGGCTGCTCTGCGGTGGCAACCAACGTCGTTCCCGCCAGCGGCCTCACCGGCAAGCCTTGCTCGGCATCGCTCATGAAAGCGCGGAAGATGCGCGCCGGCAGGGTGCCGCCGGTCGCCTTCTTCATCGGCGCATTGTTGTCGTTGCCAATCCACACGCCGCAGACCAGGTCGGCGGTGAAACCCACAAACCAGGCATCGTGGAAATCCTGGGTGGTACCGGTCTTGCCGGCGGTGGGGCGTTCGGCGAGCCGCGCCGCCCTGCCGGTGCCGGTGGCTGTCACTTCCTGCATCATGCGAGTCATCTGCATATTGTCGCTGACGCTCATCACCGCGCCGGTATTGGCGGGTTTGCGCCGGTAAAGAACTTTGCCGCCACGGGTTCTGACTTGAAGCACGCCGAAGGGTGTCACGCCATTGCCGCCATTGGCGAAGGGCGCATAGGCGCCAGTCAATTCCAGAGGTGTCACGCCGGAGGTACCCAGCGCCAGCGAGGCGAATTCTCCGAGCGGCGAGGAAATTCCCAGGCGGTGAGCGGTGCGGGCAACTTCGGCCGGACCCGTTTCGGCGGTCAATTGGGCCGCCACCGAGTTGGAAGATTCGGCAAAGGCCTGGATCAGCGGAATCTGACCCTTGAAATGGCCTTCATAGTCCACCGGTTTCCAGCCATGAATGTTCACCGGCCCGTCATTCACGATGTCGTCCGGCGAATGATCATGTTCCAGCGCCGTCAGGTAAACGAAGGGCTTGAAGGCGCTGCCCGGCTGGCGCACCGCATCGGTGGCGCGATTGAAACCCGAAACGCCATAAGTCTTGCCGCCCACCATGGCGCGAATGGCGCCGTCCGGCGTCATCGCCACCAGCGCGGCCTGACCGGCATGCAAGGTTTCGCCTTCGGCGGCCAATCCCTGGATCACCGCGCGTTCGGCCAGCGCCTGGGTTTCCAGGTCGAAGCTGGTTTCGACAATGACGGGCTGGGCGGACGGTGCGACGATGTCATTCAGATGCGCCACCACCCAATCGGCGAACCAGCCGGAGCCCGGTGTGCCATTTGCGCGCACGATACGCGGCCGGGTCGCTTCAGCCATCGCGCGAGTGCTCTCATCGATGAAGCCGGCCTCGCGCATGGCGCGCAGCACCAGTTGGGCGCGGTTCAGGCCGGCATCGGAATCCGACAGGGGATTGTAGCGGGCAGGGGCCTTGACGCTGCCGGCGATGATCGCGGCCTCGGTGAGACCCAGTTCGCTGGCATGCTTGCCGAAGAATTTCTCTGACGCCGCCTCGATGCCATAGACCCCGGCGCCGAAATAGACACGGTTGAGATAGAGGGTGAGGATCTGGTTCTTGGAGTAACGCGACTCCAGATACAGCGCCAGCATCGCTTCCTGCATCTTGCGGTCGAATGTCCGGCTGGGACTGAGGAAAAGATTTTTCGCCAGTTGCTGCGTGATGGTGGAACCGCCCTGGACCACATGACCGATCATCATGTTCTGGAAGGCGGCGCGCGTCAGGCCGATGGGATCGATGCCGATATGCGAGCGGAAGCGGCGGTCCTCGATGGCGATGAAGGCATTGGGGACATAGTCGGGAAGGTCTTGGGCCCTGACCATCCGGCCCTGGGTCAGGCCGCGCCGCGCGATCAACCGGCCGCGGTCGTCCAGGATGGTGATGTCCTGTGACGGCCCGCTGACCATCAGGTTGCCGACGTCGGGCAGGCTGGAAAGGAAATGCGAGAAGAAGATCGCGCCGAAGATCAGTCCCCAGCCGCCCAGCATCAACAGCACATAGGGCCAGGTGGCGCGCGGCTTGCGGGGCCGTGGCGGGGCAGCAGGCGACGCAGCGCGCGGCACATTGTGCGCGATGCGCCGGCGCGGAATGTTCACCGGTTTGGCGGGTTTCTTCCCCATACCTGACGTTCTAGGCTGGGGTGGTTAACGCGCGTTAAACAATTTCTTAACGCCGGGCTGGCGCCGTTAACGATTGCTGGAGCGACCGGCGACCCAAACAGTCGCGGAGCGACTGTGCGGGCCGTCCGGCGCGACCATTAAACTAAGCGCACAAGCGGTAGCCGCCGCCTTCGGTGAGCAGAATCTGGGCTTTCGCCGGGTCCTGCTCGATCTTCTTGCGCAGGCGGTAGATGTGGGTTTCCAGGGTATGGGTGGCGACCGCCGGGCTGTAACCCCAAACCTCATGCAGCAGGATATCGCGCGGCACGGTCCCCGCGCTGGCATGCAGGAACTTGAGGATATTGGTTTCCTTCTCGGTCAGCCGGACCTTGCGGCCGTCGACCTGCAACAGCTTGGCCGACGGATGAAAGGTATAGGGCCCGATGCGCACCGCCGCATCGTCGGCCGGGGCGTGATGGTTGTTGAGCGCATGCAGCCGTCCCAGAAGCGCGGAAAAACGGAAGGGCCTGGTCAGGGTCTCAAAGCTGGAAGACGCATCGCCGTCGCACAGAATCAGGATCGGACAATTCAATCCCTGGTCACGCAACGCCGCCGCCAACTGTTCGCCATCCGGAAAACCGATAATGACAAAGCCGGGCTGTTCGCGGGCCGAGTTATGCGCGGCGGCGCCATCGCCGGCCGCGAGCACATCATAGCCTTCGCGTTCCAGCTGTTCCGCCAGGCTGGCGCGCAGCACGTCATCGCTTTCGGCCAAAAGGATTCGGGTCGGCATGACTCACTTACGGTTTGGGGTTGCAAAGAGTAGCCCGTCCGGGCGCCGGGCGGCAAATCTTGCCGGGCTTATCCCAGCGACCAAGGATGAAATTCCAGCAATAGCGCGAAAAATCACCCAACAATCATCTGGCGCGGTGCTTGCTTTGGACCAGGCGATGAGCTTCTACAGCACCGAATATCACACCATGATGATGTCGCCGGGAAAGCCCGGAGCGGCCTCTGCCGCGGCTGCGACTGTCACCGCTGTGCCAACGACGCCGGATACGACCGCGGCGGCTTCCAGCGCACCGGCCCATGAAAGCTTCTTCCATCACCTGCTGGATGTGGTCAATCCGCTGCAGCATCTGCCCATCATCGGCACCATCTATCGCGCCATCACCGGCGAGCATCTCGATGCGGTGGAGAAGATCGCCGGCGATACGCTCTATGGCGGGCTGTGGGGCGCGGTCAGTTCCATCGCCGATGTGGCGTTTGAAAGCATCACCGGCAAAAGCTTCGAGGATACGGCGCTTGCCTTGTTCAAGGGCGACGGGTTTTCCAAGGTCGCCAGCACCAAAGTGGCGGCGCCTGCCATCGTCGCCGACAATTCTCTTCCGTCTGCCGATCTGCCCGCCTTGCCGTTTTCTGAAAATGTCGCGACTGCCAACACCGGCTTGCCGGCCGGATTCGACACTACGGCTTTCACCAGTGCCTTGGCCGCCAAGGGCGTGGACAGCGACACCGCCAGCCGCGCGCTTTACGCCTATCGGCGTTCGATGGGATTGACCGCGCCTCCCCCGGTTCTCGCCGGCGCCTACTGACGCTATACATCCTGCATGGACTTGATCGTCACGTCTGACGCCGCGGGCGCCTGGCTGGATTGGGGTGCGGGAAAGAAACGCGCCGCCATCGGGCCCGCGGGCATCGCCGTCAAAATCGGCGAAGGCGACAACATCACGCCGCGCGGCAGCTTTCCGGTGCGGGAAGTCTTCTATCGCGCCGATCGGGTTGCGCGGCCTATCACATCCCTGCCGCTGCGCGCGATTGCGCAAGATGATGGCTGGTGCGATGCGCCGGATGATCCCAATTACAACCGGCCGGTGAAGGTGCCCTATCCCGCCAGCGCCGAGCAGATGTGGCGCGAAGACCATCTCTACGACCTGGTCGTGGTGCTGGGATACAATGACGATCCGGTGGTGCCGGGCAAAGGCAGCGCCATTTTCCTTCATATCGCAAAACCGGAATATTTGCCGACCCAGGGTTGCGTGGCCTTGGGCTATCCGGACCTGCTCAAGGCAATCGAGCAGTTGCAGCCGGGCGATCAGGTGGTCATCGCCTGATCGACGTTTCTTGCGCCGAAGATCGCGGTGCCAACTCTCACATGCGTCGCGCCGAATTTCACCGCCATCTCGAAATCCCCGCTCATGCCCATGCTAAGATTCACGAGACCATGATCCCGCGCCAGCTTGGCCAGAAAAGCGAAATGCGGCGCGGCATCGTCTTCCACCGGTGGAATGCACATCAGGCCTTCCAGCGGCAGCTCCAGCTTGCGGGCATAGGCAATCAGGGCCCCGGTTTCCTTGGGCATCACGCCGGCCTTTTGCGGTTCCTCCCCTGTGTTGACCTGCACGAACAGGCGCGGGCATTGGCCGGAGCGTTGCCGCTCGGCCGCCAGCGCGTCGGCCAGCCGCGCGCGGTCCAGGGTCTGGATCACATCGAACAAAGCCGCCGCTTCCTTGACCTTGTTGGTCTGCAAAGGCCCGATCAGGTGCAATTCCAGGTCGGGGAATTCGCTTTTCAATGCGGGAAATTTTCCCTGCGCTTCCTGCACCCGGTTTTCGCCGAACAATCGCTGGCCGCTCGCCAGGGCTTCGCGGATGCCGCTCTCCGGCACGGTCTTGGACACCGCCACCAGGTGGGTAAAGGGTGCCGGCTTGATCGCCGCCTTTCGCGCCGCCTCGATGCGCGCCAGAATGTCCGCCAGATTCTCTTGGATCGTCATGTCTGCGAACCTATCAATCCCACAGCGCCGTCTCAATGTTCACCTGCCCTTGGTGATGATGACCGATGACCGCAAGGCCGATTGGGCGGCTGCGGCGCGAGCCCTTCCCTATGGCAGCCTGGTGGTTGTGCGCGCACGCGAGGCACAGCAGCGTGCCGCGCTGGCGGCGCAGTTGCAGGGCCTGGCGCCTTTGTTGATCGCCGATGATCCCCTGCTGGCGGCGCGGATGGATGCGGCGGGCCTGCATCTGCCGGAAAGGCGCATGCGGGAAGCGGCGCACTGGCGCGCGCGTTTTCCACACTGGATCATCACCTCTTCGGCCCATTCACTGAAGGCGCTGCTGCATGCGCAGATGCTGGATGCGGTATTTCTCTCGCCGGTCTTTGCCACTGGCAGCCACAAACGGGCGCGTCCGCTGGGCGCGGCACGGGCAGCCTTCATCGCGGCCCATTCGCCGGTGCCGGCCTATGCGCTTGGCGGAGTCACCGCGCAAAATGCGAGGCTTCTGGCACCGGCTTTCAGCGGCATTGCCGGGTTATCTCTATTCTTCCCCTCCCCTTCGCGCGCGTGAGCGCGCAGGAAGGGGAGGGTGAGTAACGGCAGTGTACGAACGTAGCAGCGCTTGCACGCGCGCGGGCGCGAGCCGGAGCGCGTCAAGTAAGCTGCGAAGGCCGGAGGGGTTATTCTTCTGACGTATTCAATTTCAGGTGCAGATAGATCGCATCCATCTTCAACTGCGGCGCGCCGTTGAAGAACAGGCCGCGGTTGCGTGAATAAGTCTGATGCTGCCAACCGGTGCTCACAGATGCGCTGTCGCTGATCTTGTATCCCAGCGAGGCTTGGAGCCCGCCCAGGCCCAGCCGCGGCAGCCCCGCCACCGCATCAGCGACGCCGGTGCCATATTCCAGCCCCGCCATCCATTGTTTGTAGGTGAGGCCGGTGGAGATATGGCCTACGCGCGTGGTGCCCGCCTGCCAGCTCTGATTGACGTTGAAGGCATAGGCATTGCTTTGGCGATAGGCGCCGCCCAAGGACAGGTTGATGTCTTCATTCAGCGGATAATCGGCCTTCAGGCCCGCGCCCAGATCGCTGGTACCTTCCTGGCCCGGCAGCTTGTGTTCGGCACGGCTTTCCGAGACCGCGCCATAGCCCGACAGGGTCACCGGGCCGATATCGGTTTCATAGCGCAGCGCCGCTTCCCAGAATTCCACCTGTCGTCCCGGCAGATGCGGACCGGCATTGAGGAACGGCACCTGTTTTCCTTCCGACGGAGTGAAGGAAAGCGCGATCTGCGCCCCGAACAGCGCGGGGCTGGTATAGACGATCTTGGCGTAATTGCTGGAAGCGCCAACCTGGGTGCGTAACGCGAACATGTCGGTGACGGCGCGATGGGTGAGGGGATCGCGAAAAAAACTGGTGCGGGCATCGTCCAGGCCGACGCCCGGATCGGTTTGGGGCCCGGTCAGTCCCAGTAGATAGCCCGCGCCGTCGGTGACCCCGACCTCGATCTTGCCCAGCCCGGTCTGGGCGCTGGCGGCCAGCCGCTCGATCACATCCCCGTCATAGCGGCCGCGCGACAAGGGATCGGCGGCGGTGAAAGTGCCGCCCAACCCCAGCGACAGGCCGCTGTCATAGCTGCGCTTGAGTTCCGGCATCAGGCGCAATGCGCCGCTGGCCTGGGTGCCGTCCCAGCCGGGCTGGTGCGGCTCAAACAGCGCGCCCGAGGCATCGCCGGCCAGCTTCAAATCCGCCTGGCCGACCGGCCAAGACAAAGGCGCCAGACTTTGTGCCTGTGCGGGGCCAGCTAAGCCACTGGGCAAGCCAAAAGCCAAAACCAGGCCAATCTTACCAAGACGCAATCCGGGCGACCTCCTAAGTCCTTTGGAAATAAGCCAAACTGCGCCATTTCCCGCAAGCCGCCCGCCGTTGCGCGCCACCGTCCCCACCGCTATAAGCCCTTTAGCGGCGGCTGGCCGCCCTGTCCCCAAAGTGAACCGGGTTCACAAGGGGACCTGTTCCAGAGGAAAAAACATTTCGATGCGCGTTCTGCCCGCTTTGCTGTGTGCCCTGGTCCTGGCCGGCTGCTCGTCGAATGATGGCGCGCGTGAGATGGATACCGGCACCTCCATTGCCAGCGGTTCTACCCGCATGACCCTGGGCGTGAACTCCTATCTCTGGCATGCCTCGCTGGACACGCTGTCCTTCCTGCCCCTGGTGTCGGCCGATCCGTTCGGTGGCGTCATCATCTCGGAATGGTATGTCGCGCCCACCAGCCCCGATGAGCGGCTGAAGGTGACGGTCTATATCATGGACCGCTCTCTGCGGGCCGACGCCTTGAAGGTGGTTGTGTTCCGCCAGGTCCGTACCGGCAATGTCTGGCAGGACGCCCAGCCCACGCCCGACACCGCCCACAAGCTGGAAGATTCCATTCTCACCCGCGCTCGCGAACTCAGGCTCGCCTCGCTCGGCCAGGTCGGCTGAAGGCTGGCGACAATGGCGCGTTACAACGCCAAGGAAGCGGAAAAGCATTGGCAGGCGGAATGGGACGCGCGCGCCCTGTTCGCCACTCCGGGCCATAGCGACAAGCCCAAATGTTATGTGCTGGAGATGTTTCCCTATCCCAGCGGGCGCATCCATATGGGGCATGTGCGCAACTACACCATGGGCGATGTGATCGCCCGCTTCCGCCGCGCGCAAGGTTACAACGTGCTGCATCCGATGGGCTGGGACGCCTTCGGCCTGCCGGCCGAGAATGCGGCGCGCGACAAGGGTGTTTCTCCGCGCGACTGGACCTACGAAAATATCGCCGCCATGCGCGAGCAGCTCAAGATGATGGGCCTGTCGCTGGACTGGTCCAGAGAGTTCGCCACCTGCGACGTGGAATATTATCACCAGCAGCAGAAACTGTTCGTCGATTTCTACAAGGCTGGTTTCGTCGACCGCAGCGAAGCCGATGTGAACTGGGATCCGGTGGACATGACCGTGCTCGCCAACGAGCAGGTGATTGACGGCCGGGGCTGGCGTTCCGGCGCCATCGTCGAGCGGCGCAAGCTGAGCCAATGGTTCTTCAAGATCACCGCCTTCGCCGAGGAACTGCTGCAAGGGCTGGACACCCTGGATCGCTGGCCGGAAAAAGTCCGGCTGATGCAGCGCAATTGGATCGGCAAGAGCGAAGGCCTGCGCTTCCAGTTTACGCTGTCGAATACCGAAAAGCTGGACGTCTTCACCACCCGGCCCGACACTCTGTTTGGCGCGAGCTTTGTGGCGCTGTCGCCGGAACATCCGCTGGCCCAGCAACTGGCCAAGAAAGACACCAAGCTCGCGGCGTTTATCGAAGAGTGCCGCCATATCGGCACCGCCGAGGCCGATATCGAGAAGGCCGAGAAGAAAGGTTACGACACCGGGCTGACCGCGGCGCATCCTTTCGACGCCGATTGGAAGCTGCCGGTGATGGTGGCCAATTTCGTGCTGATGGGTTACGGCACCGGTGCCATCTTCGGCTGCCCGGCGCATGACCAGCGCGACCTGGATTTCGCCCGCAAATACAAACTTTCGGTAACGCCGGTGGTGGTTCCCGCCGACGCCGATCCCAAAAGCTTCGCCGTGGCGAACGAGGCCTATACCGGTCCCGGCCGCCTGGCCAATTCGCGCTTCCTGGACGGCATGACGGTGGACGAGGCCAAGGCCGAAGTCGCGTCGCGGCTCGAAAAGGCGGGCATCGGCGAACGTACCGTCAATTACCGGCTGCGCGACTGGCTGGTGTCACGCCAGCGGCCCTGGGGCTGTCCCATCCCCGTGATCCATTGCCCGGCCTGCGGCGTGGTGCCGGTGCCCAAGGATCAACTGCCGGTCAAGCTGCCGGACGTGATCAACTTCAACGTCAAGGGCAATCCGCTGGATGCCGACACAGCATGGAAGAACACCACCTGTCCCGGCTGCAAAGGTCCGGCGGTGCGCGACACCGACACCCTGGACACCTTTGCCGATTCCTCCTGGTACTTCACCCGCTTCACCAATCCGGATTTCGACGAGCCGGTGGACAAACAGGCGGCGGATTACTGGCTGCCGGTGGACCAGTATATCGGCGGCATCGAGCATGCGATCCTGCATCTGCTCTATGCGCGGTTTTTCACCCGCGCGATGAAAAAGCTTGGCCTGGTCAAGGTGGATGAGCCGTTCAACGCGCTTTTCACCCAAGGCATGGTCACCCACGAGACCTACAGCATCGGCAAGGGCGACGGCGCCAATGGCGCCTGGGTTTCGCCCGACGAAGTGGAAAAGCGCGACGGCAAGGCTTTCCTGAGAAGCAGCGGCGAGCCGGTCGAGATCGGTCCGTCGATCAAGATGTCCAAGTCCAAGCGGAACACCATCGCGCCGGAAACCATCATTGCCGAATATGGCGCCGACACCATCCGCTGGTTTATGCTGTCGGACACCCCGCCCGAACGCGACATCGAATGGACCGATGCGGGGGCGGAAGGCTGCTGGCGCTTTGTCCAGCGCATCTATCGGTTGGTCACCGAAAGTGAAGGTTTACCTCCGGCTGAAAAAGAATACCAGTTTAACGGCTCGGAAGTTGATGAAACGCGTACTCTGCGTCGGGCGACGCATCAAGCTATTGCTGCCGTCACCGGGGATCTTAACAATTTACGATTCAACCGAGCTGTGGCGCAGATTTACACCTTCGCTAATACTATCAGCTCGGTAATGGCGTTTTTCGCCGTTGCGCAGAACCCCGAAGTTAAAACAGACGACGGCTTCCAAGCCTATGATTTTGCTTTGCGCGAGGCGCTGGAGATCATCGTACTGCTGTCGGCGCCCATGATGCCGCATCTGGCGGAATCCTGCTGGCAGGCGCTGGGCCATGCCAAGCTGGTAGCCGAAACCGCCTGGCCCAAATATGATCCAAGCCTGACGGCATCCGACAGCGTCACCTTGGCCATCCAGGTCAATGGCAAGCGCCGCGGCGAGATCACCATGGCCAAGAATGCCGACAGCAAGGAAGTGGAAACGGCCGCGCTGGCGGATGAAGGCGTCAGGCGCGCCCTGGACGGCAAGGCGCCCAAGAAAGTGATCGTGGTCCCGAATAGAATTGTGAACATTGTTGCATGACTTATTCGTCGGTGCCTCCGCTTTCGCTACGGCACTGGCCAGTCATCATCGCTGCCTGCTTCCTGCTGTCCGCTTGCGGCTTTCATCCCCTGTACGGCCGCGCCTCGCTGGCGCCGGAAATGGCAACCATCTTTGTCGAGCCCATCGCCGAGCGCGATGGCTATGAATTGCGCAACACCCTGATCGACGCGCTGCAGTCCGACGGCGATGCGGGTGGCAAGGCCTACCGCCTCAAGATCACCCTGAATGAATCCGGCCAGGGCATCGCCCTGCAGAATGACGCCACCATCACCCGCTACAACAACCGGCTGGAGGCGCATTACACATTGAGCGATACGCGCGGCAATGTGCTCACCAGCGGCACCCAGACGGAAGTATCGGCTTATAACGTGGTGCAGTCGCCGTACGCGACCCTGACCGCCCAGCAGGATTCCAGCAAGCGCGCCGCACAGGAAGTGGCCCAGCGCATCCAGCTCGATCTGGGCGTCTGGTTCCGGCAACATCGCAAATGATTGTCAAAAGTCACGAAGCCGACCGCTATGTTGCAAATCCGCCCAAGGGTTTGATGATGGCGCTGGTCTATGGCCCCGATGCCGGCCTGGTGCAGGAACGGGCCGAGAAGCTTCTCAAAAGCGTAGTGAGCGATCTCACCGACCCCTTCAATGTTTCCGATCTCAATGAAGACACGCTGCTGGCCGATCCGGCCCGGCTGGCAGACGAGGCCGCCGCCATCTCCATGATGGGCGGGCGGCGCGTGGTCAGGGTGCGCGGCGCCGGCAATGACCTGGCGGAATTGTTTGAATCCTTGCTTGACGATCCCAAAGGCGATTCCCTGATCGTGGCTGAGGCCGGCGATCTGGCCAAGACCGGCGCGCTGCGCAAGCTGTTCGACGGCCACAAAAGTGCTGCCGCCGTTCAATGCTATCCCGATTCCGTGCGCGATCTGGGCGATGTGGTGCGCGACGGCTTGCGCGCCGAAGGTCTTTCGATCGAGCCCGAGGCCCTGGAAGACGCGGTGTCCCGTCTGGGTTCGGATCGCGGTGTGACACGCCGCGAGCTGGAAAAGCTGGTGTTGTACATGCAGGGCCATAAGCAAGTGCGGTTGGAAGATGTGCGCGCCGTGATGGGCGACGAAGCCGAGGCGCGCAGCGAAAGCGCCTGCGACGCAGCGGGAAGCGGTGATTTGACAGGCCTGGACCGCGAGCTGGAGCGGCTCTGGGCCTCAGACACACAGCCGGCGCAGATCCTGCGCAGCGCCATGGGCCATTTCCAGAAGCTGCTGCAGGTGCGCGAAAGCGCCGCGCGCGGCGAGACGGTCGACAATGTGATGAAGCGGCTGAGGCCGCCGGTGCATTTCTCTCGTGCCACCAGTTTCCGCAACCAGGCGCAGCGCTGGTCCAGCGACAGGCTGGGCGAGGCGCTGGACATGCTATTGGAAGCTGAGGTCCTCACCCGCACCACCGGCATCCCGGCGGAAGCGGTGACCGGGCGCACCCTGATGAATATCGCCGCCATGGCGAAAGGCAGAATGTGATGTTGCCAAGGTTCCCATGCTGAAAGTTCGTGTCATCCCCTGCCTGGACGTTAAGGACGGCCGCGTCGTCAAGGGCGTGAATTTCGAGGGCCTGCGCGATGCCGGCGATCCGGTGGAGCAGGCGATGATCTATGACAAGGCCGGTGCCGACGAACTCTGTTTCCTGGACATCACCGCCTCTCACGAGAATCGCGGCACCCTCCTGGACGTGGTGCGCCGCACGGCGGAAGTCTGCTTCATGCCGCTGACGGTGGGGCGGGGTGCGCACTTTGGAAGATATCCGCGCCCTGCTGCTGGCGGGAGCCGACAAGGTTTCGATCAACACCGCCGCCGTCAGCCGTCCGGAATTCGTCAAGGAGGCGGCGGAGAAGTTCGGCAGCCAATGCATCGTCGCCGCCATCGACGCCAAGAAGGGCGAAAAGGGCAATTACGAGATCTTCACCCATGGCGGCCGCAAAGCCACCGGCATCGATGCGGTGGAACATGCCAGGAAATTGGTGGGCTATGGTGCGGGCGAAGTCCTGCTCACTTCCATGGACCGCGACGGCGTCAAGTCGGGCTATGACCTGAACCTCACCCGCGCCGTGTCGGATGCGGTGGAAGTTCCGGTGATCGCTTCCGGCGGGGTCGGCAACGCCCAGGACCTGGTGGATGGCGTGACCAAAGGCCATGCCAGCGCGGTGCTGGCGGCCTCCATCTTCCATTTCGGCGAAGTCACGATTGCGCAGGCGAAAGCGGCCTTGGCCGCCGCCGGCCTGCCGACGCGGCCGGTTTCCGAGCACGATTGATCTGGCTCATTGAATCCCGGCGGAATTTGCCGCTAGGGTCCGCCGCATGGACGATCCCCGCGCCGCTGTGCATTCCCTGGCCCGCCGCAACCTGGGCCCGATAAAGCCTGTGAAGGCCACGCCTACCCGGCTGGCCAAGGACATGCACCCGGAAGAAGCCTTCCGCGCCACCTTGCTGGACTGCCTGGCCCAGATCACTGCCAACGCCGCCACCGCGCGCGCCGGCCACTCGGTGGAAGGGCTGCATCAGCTTCGGGTGGCGTTTCGCCGGCTGGAAGTGGCACTGGGCGCCTTCGGCAAGGAATTCCGCCAGGATTGGTTGGAGGAATTGCGCGGCCGCGGCAAGATCCTGCTGGGCCGCCTGTCGCACGCACGCGACTTGGACGTCTTTACCGGCAAGCTTCTGGCCGGTCCGCCAAAATCCGGGGTCAGCGATGGCTTGCCGCAATTGCGCGCCCGCGCGGAAGAAGCCCGCGACGTCGCCTGGACCGAGGCGACGGCCTGCATTTCCAGTCCCGATTTCGAGCTCTTTGCTGATGACGTGGCTGCGCTGGCATCCTCGCAACTGCCTCTGACCCGCGACCGCCGCCTGCCGCGCACTGCCGAGCGCATCCTGGACCGCCAGATCCGCCGGGTGAAAAAACGCGGCCGAACCGCAAAGAGCAAGGAGGAGGGCGATCTGCACCGGCTGCGCATCGCGCTCAATAAGCTGCGCTATACGGCGGAATTCTTTGCTCCGCTCTATCCCAAGAAAGATGCGGCGCGCTATCTGCAGAAGCTGCGCGGGCTGCAGAACCATTTGGGCGATCTCAATGACGTCGCCAATGTGCGCCGCGTGGTGGGCGAACTGGTGCGGGAAAAAACCAAAAAAGACGATGACGGCCGCATGCGCTATGCCGCGGGCGCCATGGTGGGCTGGTATGGCGCCCAGGTTCCCGGCGCCATCAAGCACGCCTTGAGGCGCTACAAGAAATTCAAGGACGTCAAACCGTTCTGGCGGTGAAATCCAGATTCAGCGCTTCAATTGCCGGTTTACCATCCGCGCTCAACGACATCAGCAAAATTTTCGACACATCCAGCTCCGCCGGCATGGGCGTGGACATGTCCCAGCCTGTGGCCAGGGTATAGGCCGCGCGCAGCACCCCCAGATGCGTCACCGCCACAGCGCCGGACTCTTCCCGCGCAACATCTTTCAGGAAAGCCGCGACGCGAGCATGCAGTTCGCCGGTAGTTTCACCGTTCCCCGGACGAAAGGCCTCGCCCAATCCGGCTTCGACAAAAGCATTCGCGCCGTGTCGCGAATGAATTTCCGCCAGCGTCAATCCTTCCCAGCTGCCCCAATTCTGTTCCATCAAGCGGGCGTCCAGCACAGGGTCTTTCAGCCCCAGCGCTTCCGCCGTCTGACGTGTGCGCAGCATGGGACTGGCATAGAGCCGCGAAGCCACAAAAGGCAGCCGCAACGCCGCCATGCGCGCCAAGCCCGCTTCACTCAGCGGAACGTCGACCTGGCCCTGGATCTTGCCCAAGGCATTCCAGTCTGTCGGGCCGTGGCGCAGCAGAGCTAATTTCAAACGTCGAACTCCACCACCACGGGCACATGGTCTGACGCCTTCTGCCAGCCGCGCATCTTCTTGACGATCTTCTGCGATTTCAGCGCGCCCTTCAGGCCCGGGCTGGCCCAGACGTGATCCAGCCGCCGTCCGCGATCCGAGACTTCCCAATCCTGGGCGCGATAGCTCCACCAGCTATAGATTTTCTCGTCCGGCGGAATGAAGTGGCGCGTGGCATCGGTCCAGTCGAACGCCCCCAGCGCCTCGCCCAACAGCCGGGTCTCGACCGGGGTGTGGCTGACGATGTCCAGCAGTTGCTTGTGACTCCACACGTCGTTCTCCAGCGGCGCGACATTGAGATCGCCCACCAGGATCACGGGATCGTTCTTCTTGGCTTTGCGGCGGGCGAAGAATTTCTCCATCCCCGCCAGGAAGTGCAGCTTGTGATCGAATTTGCCATTGCGCTTGGGATCGGGAATGTCGCCGCCGGCCGGCACATAGAAATTGTGCAGCTCCACGCCATTCTTCAAGGTCACGCCCATATGCCGGGCGTGGCCTTCGCGGCAGAAATCCTGAACGCCGGTCTCGCGGAAGGGCGTTTTCGAAAGCACCGCGACCCCGTGATAGGCCTTCTGGCCATGGATCGCCTGGTGGACATAGCCCAGCTTGCGGAAAGCCTCGGCGGGAAAAAGCTCGTTGAGGACCTTGGTCTCCTGCAGGCATAGGACGTCAGGCTGCTCATCCCGCAAAAAGCGGGTCACCAGATTCAGCCGGTGGCGCACGGAATTCACGTTCCAGGTGGCGATTTTCAACTTTTGCATTCCTTCCATGCTGCATTTGCACAACTCTAACATTTGTCAGCAATTTTATTGCTATATCAATAACTTCAAGTGTTTACCAAGCATGCTTTGGGGTTATTCCATTTAAAAATGCATAACTAGCATTCATTGATTTGCAATGCTTGGCGGCTTATATCGCGGTGCAACAAAGAGTTCCGATGGGACAACAAAATATATTGCAAGGTACCTTGCGTAACACGGTAGCTTGCGGTACATGTGTCCCGGGCTGAAATTGAAAAGGAGTAACGACATGACCAACCTTCGCATCCAGACTGCGCCTCAGAGCAAAGTCACTGAGTTTATCGCCGAGGCTTTCAACGCCGCCACCATCGCCTTGATGGGCGTTGTGGGCATCCTGACCCTCGCAGCGACGATCTAACCTTGCGCGCCATCTGAAGCCCCTGGGTTCTGCCAAGGCCGACCCAGGGGTGATGGCCGCTCTCTTCAAGCCGTAAACGTGCCGGCCAAAGGCCACCTGGCCCGAGGCGATATAGACAAAGAGTCTCCTGCCGCTCCGGCGGACAGTTGCTCCACCCCCGCCCAGGCGATCATCGCCGCATTGTCGGTGCAAAGACCCGGCGGCGGAACCTGAATGACAAAGCCTTCTTCCTGACAGAGCCGGGTCAGCGCTACCCCAATGGCCTGATTGGCGGCGACCCCGCCCGCCACCACGAAGTTGCGGGCACCGGGAAAATCGCGGCGGAACATCTCCATCGCCATCCGGCTGCGGTCGGTGAGGATATCGATCACCGCGGCCTGGAAGCTGGCGCTGGCATCTTCCACGCTGATCGTGTCCTGCGCCAACTGACGCACCGCTGTCTTCAATCCGGAAAAGGAAAAATCCGCTCGCGCCTCGCCGCGCCGGTTCAAGAGGGGCCGCGGCAGATCAAAAGCCTTGGGATTGCCGCTCTTCGCCGCGCGTTCCACAGCCGGGCCGCCGGGATAGGGCAGGCCCAGAATCTTGGCGGTCTTGTCGAAGGCCTCGCCCACCGCATCGTCGATGGTGCTGCCATAAAGGCGGAAGTCATCCGCCGCACCTACGCCCACAAGCTGGCAATGGCCGCCCGATACCAAAAGCAGAAGGAAGGGAAATTCTACCCCATGGGTCAGCCTGGCCGTCATGGCATGCCCCATCAGATGATTGACCGCCACCAGCGGTTTGCCTGCACCCAGGGCCAGCGCCTTGGCCGTGGTCAGCCCCACCATCACGCCGCCGATCAGGCCGGGGCCGCAGTTGCGGCAATGCCGTCCAGTTCGGCGAAACCGATTTCGGCTTCGTCCAAGGCGCGCCCGATCATGTCGTCCAGGATCTCCAGATGGGCGCGGGAGGCGATCTCCGGCACCACCCCGCCATAAGGAGCGTGCGCTTCCGTCTGGCTGAATACGACATTGGACAGGATTTCGCCTGGACCCGGCGCGCGCCCGCGCACCACCGCGGCCGCGGTTTCGTCGCAGCTGGTCTCGATGCCCAGGACTGTGAACAGCTTGTCCGTCATGGGGCGCTGCTTTACGCCCAAACTGCGGTGCCGCAAAGTAATCCGGTTATGCGCATTCTTGTGACCAGACCCTTGGAAGACGGGCGGGAAATCGCCGCCCGGCTGGCCGCGCGCGGTCATCAGGCTTTGCTGGCGCCCTTGCTGGAACCGCGCTTTCATGATGGCCCGCAGTTGGAAGAGGGCGGCGGCCTGGACAAGCTACAGGCCATCCTTGCCACCAGCGCCAACGGCGTGCGCGCTCTGATCCGGCGGACGGCGCGCCGCGACCTGCCGGTCTTTGCTGTGGGACCGCAGACGGCGGAAGAAGCGCAGCGGGCGGGTTTTGCCGATGTGCGAAGCGCCGATGGCGACGCGGTGGCGCTGGCCAAGGCCACCATGGGCTGGGCGTCGCGCGATGGCGTACTGCTGCATGTCTGCAGCGACGACGCGCCTGGGACTTTGGCGAAAATGCTCGGCGCCGAAGGTTTTCAGGTCCGGCGCTGCCCGCTTTATTCCATTGAGCCGGCCGATGCCTTGCCGGCGGAGGCACGCACCGCCCTGCAAGCCGGCGCGCTGGACGCGGTGATGTTCTTCTCGCCCCGCACCGCCCGGCTGTTTGGTGCGTTGGCGGACGGTCTGCCCACGGACAGGCTGACGGCGTTTTGCATCAGTGCCGCGACGGCAAAGGCGCTGGCGCCCATGCGGTTCGCCAGGATTGCGGTGGCGGATCGGCCCAACCAGCAAGCCATGCTGGCGCTCATAGAGTAAGCGGCTGAAAGGCCAGCGCTTTCCCCAACGTCTTCGCAGTTCGGCAGGCGGCGGTGCTGCCTAGCAAACGCAAGCAGACTGCCGCGATAAAGGGCAAACCGTCCACCGAACTGTCGCCAGCCGTACCGCCCGCGCCGCCCCGATGGTGAAAACCAAAGCAGTGCTTGCGGGATGCCCCGCGCTGCGTGCAGACTTCGCTCATGCAGCACGAAGTTTTCGCGGGCACTGAGGACTTCGGCGGTCCCGACATCGTGGCCGGCCCGGCACAGGCATCCCGTCCCGGTGTGGATGCGCCCTACGCCAATTACGAACTGGGCAAACCTTATGACGAGATGTTCGCGCGCGACGGCAAGCCGCGCCTGCCTTACGCCACCATCGACTCGCGCATTTCGACCCTGCCGCTGGAAGAACTCAACCGCCGTCAGCAGGCCTGCGAACTGAGCTTCCTGCACCAGGGCATTACCTTCACCGTCTATAGCGACAACCAGGCCACCGAACGGATCATTCCCACCGATCTGTTGCCTCGCATCGTCACCGCCAAGGAATGGGACCGGATCGAGCGCGGTCTCACCCAGCGCATTCATGCCCTGAACCTGTTCCTGCGCGACATCTATAACGAGGGGCGGGTGCTGAAGGACGGCGTTGTCCCACGCTCCATGATCTATGGCTCCAAGCATTACCGCCGCGAGATGCGGGGATTGCCGGTGCCGCACGGCGCTTATGTGAATATCTGCGGCAGCGACCTGATCCGCAACGAGGCCGGCGATTTTGTGGTCTTGGAAGACAATCTGCGCGTGCCTTCCGGGGTCAGCTATATGCTGGCCAACCGCGATGTGGCGCGGCGGGCTTTTCCGGCTGTGTTCCGCTCCATGGGAGTGCGCCCCATCGAGCATTATCCCTTGGAGTTGCTCGCGACCTTGCGCTCCCTGACGCCCTTCCATGAAGATGTGTCCATCGCCGTCCTGACGCCGGGCGTCTTCAACTCCGCCTATTTCGAGCATGCCTTCCTGGCCCGTCAGATGGGGGTGGAGTTGGTGGAAGGCCGCGACCTGCTGGTCAATGACAATGTCGTCTACACCCGCACCACGTCGGGCCTGAAGCGCATCGACGTTATTTACCGCCGCATCGATGACGACTTCATCGATCCCCTGATCTTCCGCTCCGATTCCGCGCTGGGCGTGCCGGGCCTGTTCAACGCCTATCGCGCCGGCAATGTGATGATCGCCAATGCGCTGGGCACGGGCGTGGCCGACGACAAGGCGGTCTATGCCTATGTGCCCCGGCTGATCCGTTATTACCTGGCGGAAGAACCCATCCTGGACAATGTCGAGACTTTCCTGTGCCGCGAGCAGAAGTCGCTCGATCATGTGCTGGCCAATCTCGACAAGCTGGTGGTCAAGGCGGTGGGCGAATCCGGCGGCTATGGCATGCTGGTGGGGCCGCATGCCTCGCAAAAGGAACGCGACGAATTTGCCGAGAAGGTGCGCGCCGATCCGGAAAATTACATCGCCCAGCCCACCATCCAGCTTTCCACCGCGCCCACCTTTGTCGGCAACGGGATCGAGGCGCGGCATGTGGATTTGCGGCCCTTCATCCTGCATGGCGCCGAGACCAAGCTGGTCCCCGGTGCGTTGACCCGGGTGGCGCTCAGGCGCGGCAGCCTGGTGGTGAATTCCTCGCAAGGCGGCGGGTCGAAGGATACTTGGGTGTTGAGCCAGTAATGCTGTCGCGGGTTGCCGATTCCCTTTACTGGATGAGCCGCTATGTCGAGCGGGCCGAGCACACCGCGCGCCTGATCGCTGTGAAGCTGGATTCCATGGTGGAGCAGACCAGCGAGGATGCCGCCGCCAGCTGGTCGCGGGTGATCGAGGCACTCACGGGCGAAAAGACCGCGCCACTGCACCAGGACGCCTTTGTCGTCACCCGCAGGCTGGCTTTCGACCGGGGCAATGAGAATTCCCTGATCACTTCCCTGGCGCTGGCGCGCGACAATGCCCGCCAGGTGCGCGAAGCGCTTTCCAATGAGGTGTGGGAAAATCTCAACCGGCTCTATCTCAGGCTCACACCGGTCACCATGGACTCCATCTGGGTGCATACGCCGGGACGGCTGTTCCGCGAGGCGCTGGAGGAAATGCACACCCTGGAAGGCGTGACCTATTCCACCTTGAGCCATGGCGAAGGCTGGTACTTTCTGGAACTGGGGCGCCACATCGAACGGGTGCAGCAGTTGGGCCGTTTGCTGGACGTGCATTTCAGCGCCGCCAACAGCGAGACCGCGCCCAAATATTTCGACTGGCTGGTGCTGCTGAAATTCTGCACCGCCTTCGAGCCCTATACCAAGCAGTATACCGCCTCGATCCGGCCGCAGAAAATCGCCGAATTCCTGCTGTTCGATTCCGAATTTCCCCATTCCATCTGCTTTTCCGTCGACCGCATGACCGAGGCGTTGGCGCGGGTGGCGCCGGGCGCTCCGCCGGCCCGCCGCGCCGCGGTGGAGCGTTTGGCCGGCCGGTTGAAGGCGGCCGTGGATTTCGGCCAGGTGGATGAGCTGATGTCTGGCGGCGTCGCGGCCTTCATCGCCGACATCACGAAACAGTGCGAGCAAATCCACAAAGCGTTGTACAGTTCGTACATTACCTACGGTGCAGAGACGGTGCTGTGATGCTCCAGGATTCTCGAGCCCGGCATTCCGCCGGGCGACCTTCAGCATCCGACAGCTTCCTTCCCCCTTCGGCGCGAAGCGCCAGGAAGGGGGAAGGTGTCGCAGCGAGATGTCTGCGGAGCAGACCCGGGCTGCGACGGAAGGGGGTTCAATGTTTTATTCAATAAGACACGTCACCCGTTTTCGCTACAGCGGGCCCGTGCGTGAATCTGTGATGGAATTGCGCATGCAGCCCCGCTCGGAAGGGCCGCAGACCCTGCGTTCCTTCCAGATCGCCACCAATCCCCGGGCGCAGCTTTATGCCTATACCGATCACCTGGGCAACGCCGTCTATCACTTCAATCTGCTGCGCGAGCATGAGGAGCTTCGCATCGAAGCCCAGGCGACGGTGGAACTGGCGCATATGCCGGCCTGGCCGGACAAGCTCGATCAACTGGAATGGGGCCGCTACAACAGCTTCAATCTCAGCGACGATCATTTCGACATGATGGAGCCTTCGCGCTTCGCCAGACCGTCCGAAGAACTTCAGGCCTTCATGAAAATCGCCGACCTGGAGAAGCCCAATGCCGATCCCTTGACGGCCCTGCGCACCCTGCAGCGCGGCATCTACGATTCCTTTGAGTATGAATCGGGCGTGACGGAAGTGAACTCGCCGATCGAGGTGGCCCTGGAGCAGCGCCGCGGCGTCTGCCAGGACTTTGCCCATATCATGACCGCCATCGCGCGCCTGTGGGGCATCCCCTGTCGCTATGTTTCGGGGTATCTCTATCACAAGGGCAGCCGCGACCGTTCCGCCGCCAATGCCACCCATGCCTGGGTGGAGGCCTATCTACCATCGCTGGGTTGGGTGGGTTTTGACCCCACCAACAATATCATGGCGGGCGGGCGCCATATCCGCGCCGCGGTGGGCCGCGATTATGCCGATGTGCCGCCGACACGCGGCACTTATAAAGGCGGCGCCGACAGCGAGCTTTCCATTGCCGTGTCGCTGGAGCCCACCAACGCGCCGGTGCGCCATGAGGATTTCCTGAAAGTGGCCCGGCCCATGACTTCGGCGCCGCCGACCGCCTCGATGCCGGAGCGGTTGTATCACCAGCAGCAACAACAGCAGCAATAGCGCGGATCTTTCGCGTCCTGGGTTTGTCGCGCCGTCGCTCATGTACTATTCGTACACATCGCTAGGCGCTCCTGCCCAGGCCGCGAAATCTCTCGCGCTAGAGGGTTTGGGATGACGAAACGCAGGAAACGGGAATTGGGTGGCAGGCTGGAGGTCGATGGCTATCCGCTGCGCTGGTCGCTGAAGAGCGAGCAGATCTGGAGCCCCGCGGGCGATCATGTCGGCTTGCGCCTGTCGGTGGAGCGCGAGGACGAAGCCCATCGCGAACTGGTTCTGGCCTATCCGTTCCGGGAGGGTTCCAGGATCGCACGCCCGGACATCGACCGCGACCGGCTGGGAGAGGATATCCGCCGCGCCATGGAGGCCGGTTGGAATCCCAAATCGCGCGGCCGGCCTTTTCTCTTTCAGCTTTAGCGCACTTAACCTCTCGTCAACGATTGCTCTGAGGAACCGTCAGCTTTTGTTAACGCTGGCGGGCTTATGGTCATCGCAACCGAGACGGAAGGGCGCTATGCCGCTGAAATTGTCGTTAAAGCCTGGTGAAAAGTTCGTGCTCAATGGCGCGGTTCTGGCCAATGGCGACAAGCGCACCAGCCTGGTGATCCAGAACAAGGCCTGCGTGCTGCGTGAAAAAGACATCATGCAGCCGGAGGACGCCAACACCCCGTCCCGCCGCATCTATCTGGCCATCATGATGATGTACCTGGACGGCGAAGCCAGCGAAGAACCCTATAACGAATTCGCCCTGCGCATGACCGAGTTCATGGGGGCCATCCGCACCCCTGCCATCCTGGCCATGTGCGTGGACATCAGCCGCGATGTGGCCCAGGGCGCCTATTACAAGGCGCTGATCGCCTGCCGGAAACTTTTCGAATTGGAACAGGAGCGTCTGAACTATGAGCCTTAAGGCCTACAAGGCGGTCCAAGCCGCGACCGAAAATCCGCGCGTCACGGAATACCGGCTGTTCGGCCAGGTCACCGGCGCGCTCTTGAATGCCAAGGAAACCAATGCCGTAGGCGGCCCGCTGGTGGAAGCGGTGGATTGGAATCGCCGGCTATGGCGCACTTTGGCCGCCGATTGCATGGACGACCGCAATTCCCTCACCGAAGAGGTGCGGGCCAAGATCATCTCACTGTCGCTGTGGGTGGCCAAATATTCCCGCAGCGTGACGCGGGAAAAGGCGCCGCTGGATCCACTGATTGAGATCAATCGGACGATTATGCAGGGGCTTCAGGCCGGCTAACCTGAGCTGGGAGTTTGAATTGGAAAGAGCCGGTGCCTAGCGCCGGCTTTTTTATTTATCCCCCTCTGTCGCAACTCAGGTCGGCGTACCGCCGACACTTCGTTGCGACATCTCCCCCCGCTCGTCGCTCCGCTCGCGGGGGGAGAAATCTTTCGGATGCTGCGGGTCGCCCGGCGGAATGCCGGGCTCGAGATTCCTGGATAGCCCATCCGCCAGCGCTTGCTCGGCAAAAATTTTGCCTGCTTGGAGCGGCAGAAAATTCCGCGCCCGGCAGTTCGTGCCTAATGGTTAATGGTAATTAGGGATCTTAGCGTAATAAAATCAAATACTTATCCGGTTAATCGGCTGGCACACCCGTTGCAAATGCTGGTGCGGGCCTCGCCCAGGTCCGCAGAACGCGAGTTCGCCACCAGATAAACTTGGAGAGTAGCCATGTCTTTCAGCGTCAACACCAACACCGGCGCGCAGGTCGCGCTGCAGTATTTGAATGCCACTCAGGGTCAGCTCGATCAGACCCAGGGCGCAATCAACAGCGGCTTGAAGGTCGCGACGGCTAAGGATGATGGCGCTATCTACGCTATTGCCCAAAACCAGCGCGGTGCTGTGGCCGGCTTTGCTTCCGTCATCAACAGCCTCAACAACGGCTCTTCCGCCATCGACGTCGCCCTGTCGGCGGGTCAGTCGATTTCGGACCTGCTGATCCAGTTGAAGACCAAGGCGCTTGCCGCGGCCGACCCGTCGCTGGATACCGCCAGCCGCCAGGCCCTGAACGCCAACTTCACCGCCTTGCGCGATCAGATCTCGACCATCGTCAAGAACGCTGTGTTCAACAATTTCAATTTGGTCGACGGCTCCACCACCCAGGTCCAGGCTCTGGCGTCCGCGGACGGCACCCGCCGCATCACGGCCCAGGCCCAGAACATGAAGCTGTCGGGCTCCATCGTAACACTCAAGAGTACCTCCACGGTTTCAACCCAGGCCAAAGCCTCGGCGATGATCTCCGTGCTGCAGTCCTCGCTCACCAACGTCAACTCGGCCTTGGCCAAGCTGTCGTCCGGTGCGGCGAAGTTCTCGATCCAGGCGACCTTCACCCAGAAACTGTCCGACACCCTGACCGCGGGCCTCGGCAATCTGGTGGATGCCAACATGGCGCAGGAAAGCGCCCGCCTCCAGTCGTTGCAGGTCAAGCAGCAGCTGGGCGTGCAGGCTCTGTCGATCGCCAACCAGGCGCCGCAGACCATCCTGTCGCTGTTCCGCTAATCCTCTCTCAAGGGGGCGAACAAAGGGCGGCGCGAAAGCGCCGCCCTTTTTTATTTCATCGCGCTCCGCTTGCGTTACGCGCGTGGCTGCGCTTTCGCGTCGCCCTTTCTGTTTTTAACCGCATCCATCTACTCGCTCGGCGCGCCACAGTAACCGTTATTAACGCTGCCCTGTTTCGTCGTGAACCAGTTTTTTCCGCGGATTTGCTGGATTTTTCGCGCGGAACTTTTCTGAAAAGTGGAAGTATTTGCCCAGCTCTCTCGGCAAAATTTGCCGCTCCGGCAATTTTTGCCCAGTGATGCCCAGGCACTGGGCAATAGCAGCCCGGCGTAATTTTCCCACCCCACGCAAAATCGATGTTTAACCACAGTTTACCTCCGTCCGGCACGGGGCTTGCCAAGGCTCACGCGGGCAAAACGCCCAAGAGCAATTGCTCGATACCCAGAACGGAGAGACCAAATGTCTTTTAGCGTCAATACCAATGGCGGTGCACTCATCGCCCTGCAATACCTGAGCGCCACTCAGGGTCAGTTGAACCAGACCCAGTCCCACATCAACAGCGGCATGAAGGTCGCCACGGCTCGTGACGACGGCGCCATTTACGCCATCGCCCAGAACCAGCGCGGTCAGGTGGCGGGCTATTCGGCCGTCATCAATTCGATCAACAATGCCACGTCTTCGGTCGACGTCGCCCTTTCGGCCGGCCAATCGATCTCGGACCTGCTGATCCAGCTCAAGACCAAGGCGCTTGCCGCGGCTGACTCCTCGCTTGATACCGCGAGCCGTCAGGCGCTGAACGCCAACTTCACCGCTCTGCGCGATCAGATTTCCACGATCGTGAAGAACGCTGTGTTCAACGGCTTCAACCTGGTTGACGGTTCCACCAACCAGATCACTGCCTTGGCTTCGGCCGACGGCAGCCGCCGTATCACAACCTCTGCGCAGAACATGAAGCTGTCGGGCAGCATCGTGACCCTGAAGTCCACGGCCACGATTTCGACCCAGGCCAAGGCCTCCACGCTGGTCGCCACCATTCAGGCCTCGCTCACCAACGTCAACTCGGCTCTTGCCAAGCTGTCGTCGGGTGCCGCGAAGTTCTCGATCCAGGGCACCTTCTCCCAGAAGCTGTCCGACACCCTGACTCAGGGTATCGGCAACCTGGTGGATGCCAACATGGCGCAGGAAAGCGCGATGTTGCAGTCCTTGCAGGTCAAGCAGCAGCTGGGCGTGCAGGCTCTGTCAATCGCCAATCAGGCGCCGCAGACCATTCTCTCGCTGTTCCGTTAAGCCACGGCCTGGGCGGACCGCTTCTAGGAAGAGGCGATCCGCCCAAAGCCAACCGACGCCGGACAGTCGCAAATATGCGCTGTCCGCCCCGGGGCGTAGGGAACAGTTTTTCTGGTGGGCAGTGCGAAATGCGAAGAGCGGAAGCTCTTCGCATTTCGTTTTTTTCCAGCCCCCGTCCGTCGCAACTCGAATCGGCTTCGCCGATATCTCGTTGCGACACCTTCCCCCGCTCGTCGCTTCGCTCGCGGGGGAAGGGAGCTGGTGGATGTTGGGGGGCGCTCGGCGGAATGCCTCGCTCGAGATTTAACTTCGTGCGGGATCAGGCGAGTAGATCTTCCGGTGACGGCGTTTCACCCAGCGCCAGTTTCGCCGCCGCCGTCAGGAAGTGCGGCCCGTTCAGGCGCGACGAAATCTCCACCACATGCGCGATGCCCTGGTGCATCACGATTTCGCCAACCAGCGGGCCCTCGTTGAGGCCGACAGCGGAGGCGGCACGCGCCAGCGCATCCGCGGCAGCTTTGTCCGGTGTGCCCGCCACATGGCATTCACCGCCAATTACCATGGCGGCGAGATGAAAGCGCGGCCCATCCAGCCATTGCTCCACCAGTACACGCTCATCGGAAGAATGAAAGCGCGTCCGTTGAAAGGCGGCCGCGAAATCGCTCGCTTCAGCGAGTGGCTCGACACCGTCGGCGCCGCGGTTATCCACAGGCTTAAGAATCAGATCGCGGCCCTTTGCGATCACGATCCGCTGCAATTCCTGAGGTGTGAAAATTTCCATGTGCCAGGGTGTGGGCACGCCGGCGGAACCAAAGCAGCGGCGCATCGCCATCCGGTCGCCGATCAGTTCCGCTACATGCAGCGGCATTCCCGGCAGCCTTAACCGTTCGGTAACCATGGCGGCGGTCATGGCGGCGTCGGCAAGACAGAGCACGCCGTCGATTTTGCGGATTTTGCGGTTATAGCGCTCCGCTGCTGCCGCGGTTTCCGGCGCACCATGCACATCGGCGATCAGGCAGGAATCGGCGAATGCAAAAGCCGGCGCCTGCGGATCGGAATCGGAAATCACCACGGTATGGCCGCTTTCGCGCGACTGCCGTGCCACTTCGGCACATTCGCCGCCGCCGGAAATGATCAGCAGCGTTTTTTTCATTGTACGCACGGCTCCAGTTGGTTCCCGCCCCGTTAACACCTTCTTAGCCATGCCGCCTTTAGATTCCGTTAATGGCCCCCGAGTCCCTACATCACAACGAGGCGACGCGCAGCGTGCGCGAGCATATCCGTGTGGTCGCGGTGATACAGGCGCAGGTGAATGACGCGCATGCGGGCATCCCGCCCTTGTGGCACATCGTCGACCGATTGAAGTCGTGCCGGCTGCTGGAAGAGATCGCGGTGGCGACCAGCACCAGTGCTGCCGATGACGGCATCGTGGAATGGTGCAATCTGCAGGGCATCGCCGTGATGCGGGGCCCCACCGATGACACGCTGGCGCGCTATGCCCGCGCCGCCGAGAGGCTTGATGCCGATATCATCGTGCAAGTGTCGTCGGATGAGCCATTTCCCGATCCCGGCCTGGTCGATCACCTTGTCGCCAGCCTGATCGAACAGGACGGCGATTATGTCGTGCTGGAGGACGATCACGCCCATCATGGTGTGGATGTGTTCAGCCGCCGCGCCCTGGACCGCTTGATGATGGATGCCGCCGAGGATCCCGCGGCGCGCGCCCAGGTCACCGGCTATTTCCGCCTTCATCCCGACTTCGTGAAAACCGTACAGGCCCACAGTTACACGCCGGTGCAAGCCCCTTTTGCGCTCGAAAGCCCTGATCTGCCGCGGGCCGTGCCGGTGCAGATCGAGGCCAGGCCGGGCAAAGCTTCGCCGGCCGATCTCTGGCGCCGGCTGGAACGCGATCCCGATCTCAAGGCGCTTGCGGCTCCGGTGGAGCACAAGCCCGCCAAGCCCGGCAGCCGCGCCGGACAATTGGCGCTGATCCGCTGCGATGGCGGCGGCAAATATGGCTATGGTCATGTCAAGCGCATGGTGGCGTTGGCGCGTGCTTTGCGCGATCGCGAAGGGATCGGCGCGCTGTTTGCGCTCAATGGAAGCGACGATGCAGCGATTCCCATCCGCCGTGCCGGCTTCGAAGTGGCGATGACGCAGGATCTGCAAGGCCTGGTGGAGGCGCACAGCCCTGACATGCTGTTGCTGGATGGGCGCGAAGGCCCAACGCGCGCCGAGCTTGAAAAAATCAGACGCGGCATTGCGGTGACCGCGGTCATCGACGATGCCCATGAGCGCAGGCTTGCCTGCGACTATGCCTATTATCCGCCGGTCCCCGGCGCGCTGACGCTGGACTGGTCCATGTCCAGGACCCTGCCGCGCATTGGCTGGGAATGGTCGATCCTGGGCCTCAATCCGGCGACCGCCCGCAATCATGTGGCCGGTTCGCGCCCCACCGTGCTGGTGGCGATGGGCGGCAGCGATCCGCATGGCCTGACCTTGCGCATGGGCCAGGCGCTTACGGTGCTGGATTCGGTTTATCGCATTCGCTTCGTCATCGGCACCGGCATGAAGAATGCCGATACGGTGGCGCAGGCCCTGGTAGCGCTTAAAAGCAATTACGAGACGATTGAAGGGGCCCACGACCTCGCCACCGAGTATGCCAGCGCCGATGTGGCTGTCTGCGCCTTCGGTGTCACCGCTTACGAACTGGCGGCCTGCGGCGTTCCCGCCATCTATCTGGGACTGAGCGAGGATCACGTCGCCTCGGCTTCCGCTTTCGCGGATGCCGGCATGGGCTTCAATCTCGGTGCGGCGGACGGCCTTTCCGACGCCGATATCGCGCGCACGGTGCAGTGGCTCCTGAACAAGCCGGCGGTGCGGCGCCAGATGCGCAAGCAGGGGCTGGCGCATCTGGACGGAGAAGGCGCGTCGCGCATCGCCGCCGATCTGGCTGCGGCGCTGGCCGCGGCACGGGCGCCGCTCAAGACCGCGCTGTAATCAGATTTTTGCCGCCGCCTGACTGAACACATCTGTCCAGTCCCCCGGCTGCGCCGGGATGATGCATTCGCAGGCCGGCGCGAAAGGCTCGCAGTCACGACCCATCGCCGTCCAGACAGGACCATAAAGGAGCTTCAGGGTGCGCAGGCCGGCGCCTGCTGCAAGCCAAGACACGGCGGTGGGGGCACTGACCAGGACATCCAGCGCCGACAGCATGGCGCAGCTGCGGTCCAGTTCACTCTTTTGATCCAGCTGCTCCGGCACCAGGATCTTGCGGCCGCTCATCTGTTCCAGCGTCGCGATCTCTTCCTCGAGCGCTCCATACTGGGCACAGACAAAGGTGGCGTCACGGTCGCGCAGGAATGCGGCCCAATGTTTGAGCGGGGCATATTGCAGCTGCCGGTCGCCGCTTCCGATGGCGCCGCTGCGCCAGCTGATGCCGATGATCTTCTTTCCGCCGCGTTCGAAAACAGACCGCCAGCGGGCGCGCTCCTCGGCATCCGGCACCAGGAAGCTGTGAGGCTGGAGAAAAGAGTCCGGCGTGCGGCGCAGATATTTGGGCAAGCTCCCCATCAAAACCGCGGCATTGGCGCCGCCGGCCGCTTTCAGCCAGCCATAATCGGCCATAACAGTTCCGCCGATAGTCCTGACGACCGCCGGCCGCACCGTGGCTTGGGGAAAGGAGCGCGCGAACAGGCTCACCAGCCGGGGCTCGCATTCCAGAAGCACGCTGCCGCCTTCGTCTTGCGCCCGCGCCGCCAGTTCGGGGATCAGGCTTGCGAACAGAATCTGGTCGCCGATTCCCTGTTCGACCCGCACCAGCAAGCGGAGCCGTTTGAGCGGACCGCCGGTCCAGGGCGTCAAACGCTGTTCGTTTGCGACGGCCGGTACCTTGCCGGGCACCTCCAGGCGGGCGGCATAATCGCGCCAGCCTTCTTTCAAATCACCGTTCAGCAGATGCAGGACGGCCCGGTTGAGCCGGGCCTGGGCGTTGCCGGGGTCGGCCTTGACCGCCTTATCGTACAGTGTTCGCGCCGCGTCCCGGTCGCCCTCATCTGCCAGCATGTCGGCCAGATTGGTCAGGGCCGGGGCGTAATCGGGATTTGCAGCCAGGGCCGCCCGGTAGCAGGCGGCCGCTCTTTCGAACTCCCCCTTTTCGCGCCAGGCGGAGCCCAATGTCAGATGAAGCTCGGGGCTTTGGGGTTCGCGCGCCAGGGCGGGTTCCAGCAGTGCGATGGCGGCATCGTGCTGGGCTGAGGCCCGCAACAGGTTGGCGAGATTGACGAGGGCCTCCAGCCGGCCCGGCTCCATCGCCAGCACGCGGCGGAAGAACTGCTCGGCGGCGCCCGACAATCCCAGTTGGGTGGCGGTATTGCCCAGGGCGAAGAGCACCTTGGTGTCGTCGGGCCGGACCATCAGCGCCTGTTCGAATTGGGCGATGGCCTCCACATGCCGCCCCTGGGACGACAGCTTCAGGCCCGATTGATAGGCGGCGCTCATGGACACACTTTGCGCATGGCCCGTTAAGGTCCCGTTAAGCGTGTTTTTTGCGGTTGCGCGGGGGCCGAATGATGCAGCGATCCGCGTGAATCCACGGTCATTTCGGCCATCATTAGGCAGGCCTTAACGCTGCCAATGCGACTTTTGCCCCATGTCCGGAATTGGCGGAATCGATTCTTCGGTGCTGCTGGGATTCTATCAATCCCAGCTCCTCTCCAGCCCGTCGGCGCTCGCTGCCGCTCGCGTGCAGCAACAGCAATTTGCCGCCAGCCAGAAGACCGGCGCCACGGCATCCGACAATCCGCCCTGGAACACGCCCAACACCAACGATGCCGCGCAGGATGCCAAGGTCCTCGGCACCACCAACTTTCTCGACACATCGAAGGTGCCGCTCAGTCCTGGCGCGACCGCCGACAGCAAGATGGAGCAGGACAACCAGAAGCTCTTTTCGCTTTACAGCGCGGTGAACACCTTGGCCTATCTCGCCAAGATGGCGCAGAGCGGTACCGCCACCAGCGGTCAGCTCGCCGGCCTCAATGACCGCTTCCAGACCGGGTTGGCGCAAGTCCAGCAATATCTGACCAACACCAGCTTCAACAATTTCAATCTGCAGGCGGCCAAGCCGTCAGACACCGCGACGTCCACCGCCAAGATCGCTTTCAGCAGTTTCACCTATGCCACCAAGCAGTTGGTGAGCAACACCAATCTCAGCAATGCGCTGCCGGGACTTTCGGCCTCGGACAGCTTCACCATCGGCATCAAAAAAGGCGGCGTCACCACCAATGTGCCGATCGACCTGTCCCAAGTGCAAGGCCCGCTGAACCTCAACAACATCATCAGCTACGTCAACGGCCAGTTGTCGGCGGCGGGATTTTCCACCCGTCTCCAGAAGACCCAGTCCGGCGGCACCGCAACTTCAGACAAAGATGCCACCTACGGCATTCAGGTCTCGCCCGGCGGTGTCGAGCAAGTGAGCTTTTCCGCCGCCTCGACGCCGTCGCTCTACTTGGTGGGAAGCTCCGGCCTTGCCACCGAGACCAAGACCACCACCAATACCGTGACCTCCGCAGTCACCACCACGCCGCCCGACCAGAGCGCGCGCCTGACCAAGCTTTCCGGCCTCAACGGCACGCCCAGCGCCGCCTTCAGTGTCAACCAGAAAGCCTCGAGCGGCATCACCGCCGCCCAGGCCACGGCAGTGGACGCCAGCGGCAATATCTATGTCATCGGCACGTCTACCGGCGATTTCGGCAGCCAGATCAATCAAGCCAGCCAAGATGTCTATCTGACCAAGTATGATTCCGCCGGCAATGTGGTGTTCCAAAATCTGCTGGGCAGCGGCGGCACCGCCAATGGCTTCGCACTGGCGCTGGATCCTTCCGGCGGCGTAGTGGTCACCGGTTCTTCTACCGCCGACCTCACGCCCACATCGGTCGCCGACGGCAACAAGGATTCTTTCGTCGCCCGCTATGACGCCCAGGGCAACCAGACCTGGATCAAGCAGATTCAGACCTTGGCCAACAATCAGGCCAATGCCATCAGCGTCGACGCCAGCGGCAATATCACGATCGGCGGCAGTGTTTCGGGCGGCGTGATCGGCGCGGGCCAGACCGGGCAGGGCCAGGCGGATGCATTCCTCGCCAAATATGATTCCAAGGGCAAGCTGCTGGCGGAAAACCAGTTCGGCACCAGCGGCAATGACAGCGTGGCCGCCACCGCCACGGCGGCAGACGGCAGCCTTTATGTCGCCAGCGTGCAGAGCGGCCATGCCATCCTGGCCAAATATGCCGGCGGCGATATCACTTCGGCGCCGGTCTGGACCCAGGATCTGGGCGATCTGGCGGCCGGCGGCAGCATTGGAGGTATCGCGGTTTCGGGCAGCAAGGTCTATGTGTCCGGCGCCACCAGCAACGGCAATCTCACGGCGGGCGGCAGCGCCAGCGTCGTATCGGGTGCCAGCGGCGGCATTGACGGTTTCGTCTTCGCCGCCACCGACAATGGCACCAGTGCAAGCGCCAATACCGTGACCTATCTGGGCACCTCCGGTACCGACAGCGCCGCCGACGTAACGGTGGCCTCCGACGGCACCGTGTATGTCACCGGCTCGACCACCGGTACTTTCGCCGGAGCCCAACGCAGTGTGCAGAATGTCAGCAATGCCTTCGCCGCCGCGCTGGATACCAATGGCGCGATAAAATGGACGCAGCAATATGGCGGCGCCGACGGCACCTCCACCGGCGCGGGACTGGCGATTGATCCAAACGGCTCCAGCGTGCTCGATGCCCTGGGCCTGCCGCGCGGCACGATCTCGCTCAATCAATCGGTGGATCTGACCAACCAGACCACGCTGCGGGCCGGAGACAGTTTCCAACTCCAGATTCAGGGGACCGGCGCGCGCACCGCCACCATCACCATCGATCAGGGCGAAACCTTCGATTCCCTGGTGACCAAGATCAACGCGCAGCTTGGCGGCATCGGCAAGGCCAGTGTGAATTACACCGGCGGTGCCGAGAATCTGAAACTCCAGGTCAATGCCGGCAGGACCATCAACTTGATTGCGGGGCCGGGCGATTTCGACGCCTTGTCGCGCCTGGGCCTCAGCGCCGGTGTCTTGACCGCGCCCGCCACGGGCAGCGCCAGCACCACGTCCTCAACCAACACGCAGGCGGGCGTAACGCCCACCTATGGCCTGGGCCTGACGGGCGGGATCACGGGACCGCTGGACATCTCCACCAAGATGGGCGCCGACCTGGCGCGTTCCACCTTGCTGCAGGTTCTGTCCAGCATCCAGAACACCTACCAGACCACCAATGCGCCGCCGCCGGCAGCTCCAACGCCGGGCAATACCGGCGGCAGCGCCAATGCCGCCACCACGGCGCAGTTGGCCAACTACAATCTGGCGCTGTCGCTGATGAACAATGATCCCAGCAATGCGGTGGCCAATATCCAGGCTATCGTGTCCAGCGGCGGCCAGGGCTCCGACAACGGCCTGTCGGGCCTGTTAAGTGCGCTAGGGTGAGGAGTGCTCCGCCGTGCTTCAGCGCGGCGGACGAAACGATCCAGTGGATCGTTTCGAACGAGGAACGCCGCGAGCTTAAGCGAGCGGCCGGGTGTTTCAACTGCTACAGACCATTTACCTCACGCTTGTCATTCCCGCGTAATCGGGAATCCAACTTCAATGACGCCGGCACTCCGACGAAAAGTTGGATGCCCGCTTTCGCCGGCATGACACTAGTTTTTGGGAAAAGCGTTCAAACGACCTTGTTGAACAGCATCGCGCCCGAAGACGGCGGCTTGTAGCCCGGCCGCGGTCCGTATGTCCGCGTCGGCGCGTTACGGCGTTCCACTTCATCGGCGATGGCGCGGACAATGCCTTCGCTGGCGTTCTTGACCCGAATCACCATGCGGGCATGCATTTGCAAGACTTCCCGGAATTTGGCGGTGATGGCGAGGAAGCGCTGGCGCAGCGATGGCGGCGCGGATTGGGCGATGCGCAGATCGAAGCCTTGCGCTTCCCGGCCATACAGAGCGGTCAACTGCTGGATTTCCGGGTCGTTGGTCTTGAGCGCGATGGTGCGTCCATTCTTTAGTTCGGCGATGTCGCTTTCCAGCGCCTCAACCAGCCGCTCGGCCAGCGCGATCAGCCTTTCGATGCGCGGCGTATCCTGCATCTTCACCGGTGCGCCGGTCATTGCGCGCTCGCTTCCTGGTGTTTGAGCAACTGGGTCTTCATCTGGGCGGCAAGGCCGAAGCCGCCGCGCTGTTGGATGGCCTTGCCATATTCGTTGATCATCAGGGAGCGAAACATCTCCTCGCCCTGGCCGCCGCCGGTGATGCCGTCGGTCTTGATGCCGGAATACATGCTGCCCAGGAACTGCGAAATGAAAACGGATTCGTATTCCTTGGCCGCCCAGTCCGCCTTGGCGGCGTCGCCGGTGGCCTTGGGAGCGGCCGCAAGCGGCTGTCCCTGCTGCGCCATGCTGGCGATGCTGGAAACCGCGCTGTCCATCAGCCGATCACCTGGATATCAGCCTGCAGCGCGCCGGCCGCCTTGATGGCTTGCAGGATGGAGATGATGTCACGCGGGCCCACGCCCAGCGCATTCAACCCATCCACCAGATGCTGCAGCGAGACACCGTCCTGCATCACGGCGATCTTGTTGCCCTTGCTGTCGTCGATCTGGATGTTGGTGCGCGGCACGACTTCGGTGGTGCCGGTCTGGGAGAAGGGCGAGGGTTGGCTGACCTGGGGCGTCTCGGTGACCTTGATGGTCAGATTGCCCTGGGCGATGGCCACGGTGGAGATGCGGACATCGGCGCCCATCACGATCACGCCGCTGGTCTCGTCGATAACGACCTTGGCGCCCTGGTCGGGATCGACCTTGACCTGCTCGATGTCGGTCAAAAGCGCCATCACGCCGCCGGGATAGTTGGCGGGCACGGCCAGCGCGACATTGGAAGGATCGGTGGCCTGGGCGGTGTCGCCGCCCAGATAGGCGTTGACCGCCTTGGCGATGCGGGTGGCGGTGGTGAGATCGGGATTGTGCAGCGACAGTTTGAGGTTGTTCAGGCTGGACAGCTTGAAGCCGGTTTCCTTTTCCACGATGGCGCCGTTGGAGATGCGCCCCGAAGTGGGCACGCCGCGTGTCACGCTGGCGGCATCGCCCTGAGCCGAGAAGCCGCCGACCGCGACGGGGCCCTGCGCCAGGGCATAGATCTGGCCATCGGCGCCGAACAGGGTGGTGACCAGCAAGGTGCCGCCCTGCAGATTCTTGGCATCGCCCATGGCCGACACCGACACATCGATGCGCGAGCCGGAGGAGGCAAAGGCCGGCAGGTTGGCGGTCACCATCACGGCGGCAACATTCTTGGTCTGCATCACCTGGCCGCGGGTGTTGGTGCCCAGCCGCTCCAGCATGGTCTGGATGCTCTGCTGGGTGAAAGGCGCGTTCTTCAGGCTGTCGCCGGTGCCGTTGAGGCCCACGACCAGGCCATAGCCGACCAGCATGTTGTCACGGATGCCCTGGACCTCGACGAGGTCCTTGACCCGGGAGAAAGCGAAAGCAGGCGCGGCAGCCAGGGCGGCTCCCACAACCAGGGCGGCAAGACGAAGATAATAGGGTGCGCGGCGCATGAACGGCTTCTGCCTTTCTGTTCGGCGATCAGCCTTGCCAGTTTCATGCCGGGCGGGCGCGGAATTTTCCCTATAGATATCAATATGTTGAACAGTGTTCGGAAGACGTGGAATCGACCCCGGCAGGAATTGCCGGGATCAGGCTGCCGCTAGCGCCTTTGACTGGTCTTTCGTGCCGATCATCAACGCCAGGAAAGCGGCGACCACGGCCACGAAGCCCGCGATGACAAAGGAGTCCAGATAGGACCCGGTGGCGGTGCGTGAGGCGCCGGCAAAGAACGCCGCCGTTGCCGCACCGACCTGGTGGCTGGCGGAGATCCAGCCGAACAGGATGGGTGCCTTTTTGGTGCCGAAGGCGCGGTTGGCGATGGCCAAGGTGGGCGGCACGGTGGCGATCCAGTCCAGGCCATAGAACACCGCAAACAACGAAAGGCCGAAGAAGGTGAAATTGGCGAAGGGCAGATAAATAAGCGACAGCCCGCGCAGGCCGTAATAGGCGAACAGCAGCTTGCGCGGGTCCATGCGGTCGGTCAGCCATCCGGAAGCGGTGGTGCCGACCAGATCGAACAAGCCCATAATTGCCAGCAGCCCGCCCGCGGCCACCGCGTCCATGCCATGGTCATGGCACAGCGCGATCATGTGGGTGCCCACCAGACCGTTGGTGGTGAAGCCGCAGACGAAGAAAGTCCCCGCCAAGAGCCAGAAAGTGCGCGATCGGCTGCCCTCGCCCAGCGCCGAGAAAGCAGCCTTCAGGGGATTGCCGCGGTCGCGCACTTCCACCGGATGGTCCGGGTCAGCGCCAAAGGGCTGGGCGCCGATGTCGGAAGGCGATTCCGGCAACAGAAAGAACACCAGCGGGATCAGCAGCGCCATGGCTATCGCAACGCAGGCTACCACCGGTTTCCAGCCATGATCCACCGAGATGGCTGACAGCACAGGCAGGAAAATCAAGGTGCCGGTGGAGGTGGAGGCCGCAAACAGGCCCATCACCAGTCCGCGATTGGTGACAAACCAGCGATTGACGATGGTGGCCGACAGCACATTGGTGATGCAGCCGGAGCCGATGCCGGACACCACGCCCCAGCTCAGAACCAGTTGCCAGGCCTGGGTCATGAACAGGCTGGCGGCCGAAGACAGGCTCATCATGACCAGCGCGGCGATCATGGTGGTGCGGATGCCGAAGCGCTGCATGGCAGCCGCCGCGAATGGTCCCGTCAGACCGAACAGGAAGATGCCGGTCGCGGCCGCGAAGCTGATCGTCTGGCGCGACCAGCCAAAGGCCTGGCCCCAGGGGACCATCAACACACCGGGAGTCGAACGCAGGCCCGCCGCCGCCAGCAGCGCCACGAAGATGATCACCACCACGGCCAGGGCGTAATGACGCCCGAAGAAACGACGTTGCATCGCTCCATTTATAGGGCAAAGTGGCGAAACCGCCATCCGCCTTGCCATTCCGTCAACGCAAGACAGATGGACGAAAGGCACATCCGGGCCCTATTTTCAGCGCCAATCTGCCGGGGGCTTCGTGTCAGAACTGGGCCTGCGTCCGACATCCACCTTCGTCGTCTGGGCGAACGCCTTTACGCCTGCCGAACTGGACCGGGTCTATCAGTTCGATCTCAGCGGCTTTTCCGAGAATCTCAATACACCATCTATAACGCCAGCGAAGGCGGCCATTATGGCTGGCATATCGACCAGGGCCCTTTGCGGACGCGGCGCAAGCTTTCTCTTTCGGTGCAGCTCACCGATCCGGAGCGGTATGGCGGCTGCGATCTGGAATTCCAGGCAGGCAATCGTATCGAAACGGCGCCGCGCGACCGCGGCGCGGTGATCGCTTTTCCGTCTTATGTACTGGATCGCGGGCCCCCAGTTCCGCTGAACCGGCATTCCATAAACGGGGTTGCGTTCGCTGGACAGGACCCTCCCGGATTCCTATTTTGAGCCGCACCGTTTCAGGATTTCCCGCATGTCGCAGCGCCCTGCCTTGCTTTGCATTCTCGATGGCTGGGGGTGGCGGCCGGATCATGCCGACGACAACGCCATCGCTGCAGCGCGCACACCCAATTACACGCGGTTGCTGAACGAGTGCCCGCATGCACTGCTGGCCACCTCGGGCGCTGCGGTGGGCCTGCCCAAAGGGCAGATGGGCAATTCCGAAGTGGGCCATATGAATATCGGTGCGGGCCGCATTGTCGCCCAGGACCTGCCGCGCATCGACGTCGCCATCGAGGATGGGTCGCTGGCGCGGCGGCCCGTGCTGCTGGCGATGATCGCCAAGGCCAAAGAATCCAAGGGCGCAATCCATGTGATGGGTTTGCTGTCGCCCGGCGGCGTCCATTCCCATCAGGATCACATCGTGGCGTTGGTCAGGATCATCAGCGGCGAAGGCGTGCCCGTCTTTGTGCATGCCTTCCTGGACGGCCGCGATACGCCGCCCAAAAGCGCCAAGGGCTTTGCCGGGAAATTTCTCAAGGACATTGACGGCCTGGCCGGCGTCAGGCTCGCGACCGTGTCGGGACGCTACTATGCCATGGACCGCGACAAGCGCTGGGACCGGGTCGAAAAGGCTTACGATGCGATTGTCGACGCATCCGGCCGCCGCTTCACGGATGCTCTTGCGGCGATCGATACGTCCTATGCCGAGGACATCACCGACGAGTTTGTGGTGCCTTGCATTCTGGGCGATTATGCGGGGGTGGAAGACGGCGATGGCCTGCTGTTCGCCAACTTCCGCGCCGACCGCGCCCGGGAAATCTGCACCGCCCTGCTGGACAATGGCTTTGACGGCTTCGGCCGCAAGAGGATCGCACATTTCAGCACCGCTGCCGGGCTGACGGAATATTCCGATGCCTTGAAGCCGTTCATGGCGGCGGTGTTTCCGCCTGAGGATGTGCGCGACACATTGGGCGAAGTGATTGCCGCCCATCACATGAAGCAGTTGCGCATCGCCGAAACGGAAAAATACGCCCATGTCACCTTCTTCCTGAATGGCGGGCGGGAGGACCAGTTCCAGGACGAGGATCGCATCCTGGTTCCCAGTCCCAAAGTGGCCACCTATGACCACAAGCCGGAAATGAGCGCCTATCAGGTTACCGACAAACTGGAGGAAGCCATCCTCTCGGCCAAATACGATCTGATTGTCTGCAACTATGCCAATCCCGACATGGTGGGGCACACCGGCGTGATGGAAGCCGCCGTCAAGGCGGTGGACACCATCGACGAGTGCCTGGGGCGGTTGCGCGCGGCGCTGGAAAAGACCGGCGGGCTGATGCTCTTGACCGCCGATCATGGCAATATCGAGATGATGAAGGACCCCGAGACTCACGAGCCTTATACCGCCCACACCACGTTGGATGTGCCGGTCATCGTCTTCGGCGGGCCAAAGGGCGCGGGCTTGGAAAATGGCCGCCTGGCCGATGTCGCGCCCACCTTGCTGGATCTGATGGGACTGAAAAAGCCTGACCTGATGACGGGACGTTCCCTTTTGGTGAGAGAGGCGTGAGGCAAGGCGCCGCCTTGTTTCTCTCACTGCTGCTGGCAGCGTCGCCTGCCTTGGCCGCGCCCAAGCCCAAGCGCGTGGATGTGATCCGGCCCACCCCGCGCCCGGTTCTGACCGCGGCACCCGTGTCCGAAGCGCCGATCGATTTGAGCCATGCGCTTCCCGGCAAGGAATTGGCCAAGCTTCCTTCCAGTGCCCAGCAGCTCAAAAGCCTGTCGTCGGAACTCAGCCGCGGCCAGCCGCAACTGCAATCCGCCAAGCAGAAGAGCGATACCCTGGCAGCGGAGGCGGCAAGTCTCAGGCAGAAACTGATCGCCACCGCCGCCCGCATCGAGACCTTGGAACGGCAGAAGATCGAAACCGACGCACAGATCGTACGCCTGACGGCGGAGAATGAACGCCTCAGCGCCGGCTTCGCCAATGACCGTGTGGCGGTGACAAAATTGTTAGCCATCCTCGAGAGATTGCAGCACGACATGCCGCCGGCCCTGGCCATGCATCCCGACGATGCCTTGGGCGCGGCGCGTGGCGCCATGCTGATCGGGGCCTCGCTGCCGCCGGTTTATGCCCAGGCGGCAAGGCTGTCGCGGCGCATAGAAGACCTGAAGCGCACACGCGTGGCCCTGGAGCAGCAACGCAGCCAGGCTGCCGATACGGCGGCGCGGCTGAAGGTCGCGCGCACGGAGTTGGATGAACTTTTGGCACAGAAAGAAAAGGACGCCGCCAGCGCCGCGGAAACTTATGGAACCTTGAAAGGCCAGATGGAGAAGGTCGCGCGTGAAGCCGCCGATTTTCAGGCCTTGCTGGCCCGCGTCAGGGCCTTGCGCCAGAAAGCCGCTGAGTCAGGGGAAGACCCGAACGTGGTTACCGTGACCGCCCAAAATACCGGCACATTGGGCGCTTTGGGGCGCAATTCCCTGCTGGAACCCGTTGTGGGCGCCTTGGAAAATGGTGATGCGGGCCTATCTTATGCCACGCAGCCGGGGGCTCAGGTGATCGCGCCGGCCGACGGCAAGGTTCTCTATGCCGGGCCTTACCATAAGAACGGACAAGTCTTGATCCTGGAGATCACCACTGGTTACGATGTCGTCTTGGCGGGGCTGGGACGCGTGACAGTGAAGTCCAATGATCAGTTGCTGGCGGGCGAACCTGTGGGAACCATGCCGCCCGATCCGGTTAACGACCGGCTGTATTTTGAAGTACGCCATGGCGGCCATGCTTTATCTCCGGCACCATGGTTGAAGATGAACCGCCCGCAGTTGAGAAAGGCGAACGGCACATGAAAAAGTTTGCGTTGGTTGGCATGGGCCTGGTGGGCGGTTTTCTGGCCGCGACCTTTGCCTTGCCCGAAGCCAGGGGCGCCAACGACGCTTCGGCCTATGGCCAGTTGGATCTCTTCAGCGACGCCTTTGAGCGCGTGCGCGCCAACTATGTGCGTCCCGTCAAGGACGGCGAACTGATCGACGCCGCCATCCAGGGCATGGTGTCCAATCTCGATCCCCATTCCAGCTACATGGACGCCAAGATGTATGGCGACATGCAGATCACCACCAAGGGCCAGTTCGGCGGCGTCGGAATCGAAGTCACCCAGGAAGACGGGTTGATCAAGGTGATCTCGCCGATCGACGGCACGCCGGCCAGCCGCGCCGGTATCAAGACCGGCGACCGCATTGCCGGCATCGACGGCACATCCATTGCCGGCCTGCAACTCAACGAAGCCATCGACAAGATGCGCGGTGCTGCCGGCAGCAAGATCACTCTCACCATCCTGCGTGAGGGCGAGAAGAAGCCGTTCGACGTGACCCTGGTGCGCGCCATCGTTTCGGTGGATGCAGCCACTTATCGCCGCGAAGGCGATATCGGTTATATCCGCATGCCGGGCTTCAATGAGCAGACCGCCGACGGCCTGGAAAAGGCGGTGCGCGATCTCAAGAAGCAGATCGGCCCTGGTATCAAGGGCTATGTGCTGGACCTGCGCAACAATCCCGGCGGCCTGCTGGATCAGGCGATCCAGGTGTCGGATGACTTCCTCGGTTCCGGCGAGATCGTCTCCACCCGCGGCCGCCACGCCGAAGACACCCAGCGTTATGACGCCAAGGGTGGCGACATCACCGACGGCAAGCCGGTGGTGGTGCTGATCAATGGCGGCACCGCCTCGGCGTCCGAAATCGTCTCCGGCGCGCTGCAGGACCACAAGCGCGCCACCGTCATCGGCATGACCAGCTTCGGCAAGGGTTCGGTACAGACCATCATTCCCTTGGGTGAGGGGCGCGGTGCGCTCCGCCTCACGACGGCGCGCTACTTCACGCCTTCGGGCCATTCCATCCAGGCGCAGGGCATCATTCCGGATATCCAGGTGGCGCAGGGCGACGAAGCCAATATACCCAAGCTGGCGCGTCCGTCCGAAGCCGATCTGCGCGGCCATCTGAGCGGCGAGCCGCTTCCGGCCAAGCGGATCAATGCGCCTGTGATCAAGCCGGCGCCGGGCAAGAAGTATGACGACTTCCAGCTCTCCTATGCGCTGGACCTGCTGCACGGCAAGATGACGGTCGCGTCCGCTACCACCCCGCCGGAAAAGACCACCGCCGCCGCACAGTAGTCCATTTATTGACCCCCATCCGTCACAGCTCGAGTCGGCTCCGCCGACATCTCGCTGTGACACCTTCCCCCTCTGATGGCTTCGCCATGAGGGGGAAGGAAGCTGTCGGATGCTGTGGGGTGAGAAGCGGTCCGCCGAAGGCGGAAGAAATGGTCCAGCAGACCATTTCGAGCGACGAACGCCGCGAGCTTGGGCGAGCGGCCGGACCGCCCGGCGAAATGCCGGGCTCGAGCTTGTAGGGTCGGGGGATTAACCTTCCCTAAACCAAGTTAAGACTTAATCCATCCATGGCTACTGCCGCCAATTCCGCAGAAGGCTTTCTCACGTCCAAGGCCGGGCGCGCCCTGGCCTTTGGCTGTTCCTTCACGGTCTGCCTGCTGGCGGCCGGGGTGCTGAGCATCACGCTTTTGGGTCATCCTGCGGGACCTGCGGCTGTGTTTCTGGATTTGGCCGACAAGACCGCGAACAAGCCCAAGCCCGCCATCGTCCCCAGTGCCGATTCGAACAAGGGTCTTGTGGCAGAGGCGGTCAGCCATCCCGTCTATGCCGGCGGCAACCTGGTGGCCGATCCCGCCCTGATCGAGAATTCGGTCCAGGGTCCTTTGCCGCGCATAGCCGATGACGGGCGTAAGCCCATGACCGTCTATGCCGTGCCCGCGCCGGCCAATGCCAAATTCAAGATCGCCATCCTGGTCAACGGGCTGGGCCAATCGGCGACCGCGACCAAAACCGCACTGGATGCCCTGCCTGCGAATGTGACCCTGGGCTTTGTTCCTTACGCCAGCGACGCCGCCGAGTGGGTGTCCAAGGCGCGCGAGCGCGGCCATGAAGTGCTGTTGCAGATTCCCATGGAGCCGCTCGACTTTCCCGACAGCGATATCGGCCCGAACACCTTGCGCTCCGGCCAGGAAGAGGAAGCCAATATCCAGCGCCTCAGCTGGGCTCTGTCGCGCTTCACCGGTTATGCCGGCGTCACCAATCTGTTGGGCCAGCGCTTCCTCACCGACAGCGAGGCTTTGTCTCCGGTTCTCACCTATCTCAACCGGCGCGGTCTTTATTTCTTCGACAATGGCGCGGCCAGCCAGTCGGTGGTGCCGATGGTGGCGGGCCAGGTCGGAATTCCAGCGGCGCAAAGCGGGCCGGCGCTGGACACCATCCAGAATCCAGCGGAGATCGACCGCCGCCTGTCGGAACTGGAAACCCAGGCCCGCGCCAATGGCAGCGCGGTGGGTTCGGCGTTCCTTTATCCCGCAACGGTGGCGCGAATCGCCGTCTGGGCCAAAGGATTGCAGTCACGAGGCTTTGTTCTCGTTCCTGTTTCCGCCATAGTCTCTCAGCCGACAAAACAACAGGCGCAGGTCGCTGCGCCCAAGTAGTGGGCAGCCCTGAGAGCCGAAATGTCCTCTGATCTTCCTTATCGCCCTTGCGTCGGCATCATGCTGTTCAACCGGGACGGTGAGGTCTTTGTCGGCAAACGCATCGACCAGACCGTCGAAGGCTGGCAGATGCCTCAGGGCGGCATCGACAAGGGCGAGACGCCCGAGCAGGCGGCGCTGCGCGAGCTGCAGGAAGAAGTGGGCACCGCCAAGGCTGAAATCATCGGCGAAATGGATAACTGGGTGACTTATGACCTGCCGCCGCACCTGATCGGCGTGGCCTTTCACGGCAAGTACAAGGGCCAAAGGCAGAAATGGTTTGCCCTGCGCTTCACCGGGTCCGAGGCGGATATCGATCTCACCGCGCATGAGCCGGAATTTTCCGCTTTCCGCTGGGTGGATCTGGACGCGCTGCCCAGCCTGATCGTGCCGTTCAAGCGCGACACCTACAAACAGGTGATCGCCGCCTTCCGCCCCTTGGCCAAGCGCGGCGCATGAAAAAACCTCCGGTTCTGATGATCCATGGCGCGTTCTGCGGGCCATGGTCTTTGGACGGACTGAAGGAAAAATTCAAAGCCGCAGGCTATGCCGTCACCGCACCGCCGCTGCGTTTCCATGATCATTCTCCGCCACCTGAGGCGTTGGCCACCACCAGCCTGGCCGACTATGCCGCCGACCTGGAACAAGAAGTTCGGGCCCTTGGCGCGCCGCCAATTCTTATAGGGCATTCCATGGGTGGACTGTTGGCCCAGCAATTGGCGGCACGCACAAAGACCGCAGCGCTCATTCTACTGGCGCCATCGGCGCCCTGGGGCGTGGCGCCCACCACCCTGTTCGAGATCGGCGCCTCCCACGCCATGCATCTCAGGCCCGGCTATTGGAATGCGGTGCTGGAACCCAGCCGCGACGTGGCATTGGCATCGTCCCTCGACCGCCTGCCCAGGCATATGCGCGATGAAGTGTTCGGCCGCTTTGTCCCGGAATCGGGGCGCGCGACCTTCGAGATCATGAGCTGGGGCCTGGACCTCAATCGCGGCAGCGGCGTGGATGCCGATGTCGTCACCGCCCCGCTGCTGTTCCTCACCGGCAGCGAGGACAAGATCAATCCGCCGTCGACGGTTGCCTGCATTGCCGCGCTTTATAAGGAGCGCGCCACCGCCGAAGTGCTGGACGGCATGGGGCACTGGCTGATCGGCGAACCAGGATGGGAAAAGCTGGTAGAACGGGCGCTCGCCTGGCTTAAGGGGCGCGGGTTGTAGGCTCAGCTCTTGGCGTCCGAACGCCGCTTGCTGAAGTCCTTCATGAAAGCTTCCAAGGTATCCACCGCCGCGATCCTGGCCGCGGCATCGCGGAAGGCCAGGCCATGCTGGTCGATGTCCGCCGACAGCACCGCGAACAGATTGCCGTCCGGTGTGGCGCGCATCTTGGCGGCGAAATGTTCGCGCACCCGCGCCAGGCTGGCTTCGTCATTGGCCAGCGAGTAGGCCACGGCGGTGCGCAGGATCTCACCGCGCTCGGCTTCGTTCAGCGGCGCGGGATCGCTCCAGCGGGCCTCCAGCAACTCTTCCGTCTTCTGGCCGGCCAGCGGCCAGTTGCCGCTTTCCCAATAAATATCGGCCCGCAGGCGCTTGGTATCCTCGGCCTGATCCACCGCGACCAGGTCCAGCGCATTGTCCCATTGCTTCAAGGCCGCGAAAGCACGGGCCTCCAGTAGCATGCGCTGATGCGTCTCCTGGTCCGGCAGGCCGGAAATCTGGGAATCGCGGATGGTGGCCACCGCCTTGTCGGGCTTGTGATCCATCAGATAAACCGCCGCCAGCCGTGTGGCGACCTGGGCCTTGGCAATGCCGTCCAGCCTTTTGTCGACCTGATAAGCCAGCAGGTTTGCCGCCGGCCCCAACAGGTCCACTGCCACCAGCCGGTCGGCCATGCGCCGGATCATCTCGTCGCCATCGGGTCCGATGGGCGTCAGGTCCAGATTGTCATAGAACAGCGCCAGCGCATCCACCGGCTTCATCTTGTCGGCGCCGTTCTTGAGGAACAGGTTGACGAAGGCGCCGCGCATATCGTCCTGCGCCACCCGGGCCGGGTCCTGGCCCTGGAAATTCTGGGTCGCGACCCGAAGCGTCTTGAGACCTTCACGCCATTTGCCGTTGCCGAAGTAAAGAGACGCCAGCTTGCGCAGGGTCTTCAATTCCAGCGCATCGCCGCGCCAGCGGAAGCGCAACCGTTCCATCTGCTCGATCGCCTGGGGTGCGGTGATGGCGCCCGCGTTCAGGGCGGCGGTGGTGTGATAGAAGATCGCTTGCACGGCCAGCGGTTCGTCGCCGCCTTTTTCCACCGAGACAAAATGCGTGGCGGCGGCACCGTAGCGGTTTTCACCCGCCAGCACCCGTGCCTGCGCCAGTTCCGCCGCCAGCGCCTGCTTCTGGTCCAATTCCTTGGGCATGCGATGCAGTGCGGCGTCCGCCAGGTCCAGCCGGCCCAGCCCCAGGGCAGCATCGGCATCCGCCAGCACGGCGGCGGCCTGCCAGCGCGTGGAGTAGCGGGGCATCACCGGTCCGGCCTGTTCCAGATGCGCGTGGGCATCTTTCCAGTTTTCCATCCGCGCTTCGATCAGTCCGCGCCAGAAGGCGGCGTGGCGGTCGGAGTCGAAACCGGGTCCGCTCAGATCGTTATGGGCATCGCGATAGCGGCCCATCATATATTCCGCCACCGCCCGCATGGTGACCAGTTGGGCATCGCCGGCCAAGCCGGGATCGTGAATCTGCAGCAGCTTGAGCTGGCCCAAAGTCTCCGCCGCAAAACCGTTGGCCAGATAGAAGCGCGCCAAAGCGAGTTGCGCCGCCCCCATTCTTTGTGTGTTGGCCTGGGCCACGGCCTGGGAAAGTTTGCGCGCGGTGGCCAGGAAGCTGCCGGCGCTGGCCTGACCCCATTGCTCGAAGTCCATATAGGAAGGGCCATTGCCGGAACGCGCCAGGGCCGATGGCGCCTGGGCCACCGGCATCTGCGGCGGGGTCAGCGACAGGCCGGCGGGACGGGAAATGGAAACCCGCGCATCGCTCACCGTCACTTGCAGATCATCGGCATAAGCTGTGATCACCAACCCGCTGGCGCTGGGCAGGGCGGCAAAGTCGGCAAAGCTGCGCTGGCTGGGAACACCACGTCCGGGTTGCGCCGGAATGATGGTGAGAAGATCGCCGCCGGCCGGATCCATCAACTGAAAGGCATGATCGGCGGCAGGCAGAAGAGTGGAAAAGGAAGCGCGTTTGGGATCAAGCTGGTTGCGGGCGAACCCGATCACCACCGGCGCCGGCGCCACTTTGGGGGCGATTTCAACCTGCAGGTCTGGGCCCATGCCACGCGCGCCGATCTCGGCGGGTGCCTTGAGGGTGATGCGCAGAATGCCCAGCCCGTTGCTGGAGATCGCTTCCAGCCCGGCGGCGAAGTCGCCCAGGGACGCTTTCAGATTGCGGGCATCGAAATTGGGGGCATTCTCCAAAACCACCCAGGCGGTGAGGCCGCGCACAAACACGGCGCTGGCACGTCCACCCGCGCCCTTGAAGGTGATGACCGCACCGTCATGAGTGCGCTTGCCGTCGGCCACCGGAATGGAATCGGATGGCGCCGCTGCCTCGGCAACGGGCACGGACTGCGCGGCCTGCGGCTTGGCTTCCGCGGTTTTGGTTTCCGCTTTCTCAGTCTTTGCATCCGGCTGTTTGGCGTCAGCCTTTTTTGTTTCGGCGGGTTTTGCTTCGGCTTTCTTGTCCGCGGGTGCGAGGTTGGCCACCGTCTGCGCGATGGCCTGCGCCTGGGCGCTGCTGACGCCGGCCTTGGCGGGACCAGCCTGGAGCTTGGTAACCGTGGGCTTGGCGATGCCGGGCGGCGTGTAAGCCGTGCTGTCGGTCTTGGGCGCCAGGATGTCGAGCACGACATGATGGCCGTCCTTGAAGTCGTGATAGCCGGAATCGGAATCGGTCTCGAATTCCACCACGGTGGAGGCGCCATCGATGCGCCAGGAGGCATTCTTCACCCAGGGCGGGGAAAAGCGCGCCAGCGACGAGACATCGGCCCGCGCCAGGGTGTTGAAGCGCACCGTCATTTTTCCCGCACCAGGATAGACCTGGTAGGAAACGTCCTTCGGCCAGTCGAACACCAGGCGGGTGAACTTCTCATAGGTGCCGGTGCGCAGCTTGATCTCGGGCAGGCTGGCCACATCCACCGGCTTGGCGACCGGCTTGGGCGGCGGCATCAGGTCCGGCATGGTGCCGCTGAAGTTGGCATCCGCGACATCCACCACGGCGCGCGTGCCGATCTGGCTGACATGCAGCTTGACCGGCTGGCTCAAGGTGAAGCGCAAGGTCTTGCCGTCGGCATCGGTGCGGCCGCCGGAAAGAATGCGTGGCATGGCGGCGGCGATCACGGCGGGATCAAGGTTCGTCTTGCCGGAGAAAGTTATGGCCAGCACGCCCCCGGTGGTGGAGGCGCTGACTTTGGAATCGGTGGTGAAGGACAGGCGGCCGTAGCCGTTCTGGATGGAGCCGCTCACGCTGTCCGCGGCCCAGCCAGGAGCGCTGGCGATAAGCGCCAGCCCCATGCTCAAAGCGGTTCGGATCAGCTTGCGGTTCACTCTAAAAGCCCCTTCTGACTCCATATTGACGGGGGCGGCGTTAACCTGTGGTTAAGCCTGTTGAGGGTTGCCGGTCCTGGCTCTAACTCTTTGGCGCAGCGGCCTTTTCGGGCGCAGCTGCGGCGGGCGCTGTCGCCTGTGACTGGGCAGCACCAGCGGCCTGTGCACCTGCAGCCGGCGCGGCCGTAGCCGGTGCCGGAGTGGCGGCCAAAGGCGTGGTCTGCGGCAGGGTAAGCCGGTCGGCCAGCTTTACCGTCAGCGTCTTGGCGTTTTCGGCGTTCATGTTGGCCAGAACCAGCGCCAGGATGTCGGACTTCATGTCATGCGCCACCGGCACCAGCACTTCGTCGGGCAGGTTGTTGAAGATGCGGGCCGCATCCTTGGCCTTCATGGTGGAATAGGCCTTCACCAGCGAGGCGATCTGCGCTTTCTGGGCGTCATCGCGCTGAACCATCAAGGCGTTGATCTGGGCCTGAAGCTGTTTGAGCTGGTTGATCTTGGCATCCACCCGCGCTTCGGCGGCGGCGATCATGTTGGCCTGGATGGAAAGCTGGCTGTCGCGCGCATCCAGCTCGCGGCGGCGCTTGGACAGGCTGTTGATCACATCCACTTCGCTGGCGCTGGCGACCTGGTCGTCTTCTCCGCCGGCATAGTCCTTGTTGGCGGGGACGGGATCATGAGTTAGCGCCGAAACGCGATCGGGAGCGCCGGATTGGGCATAGGCATTGTGCACCAGGTCGGTGCCCTTCAGCACCAGTACCACGGCGCCCAAGGCGACCACGCTGGGCAGGAGGCGGGCGAAACGAGGGGCCTTCATTGCACGGCCCTTTCCAGGCGACTGAGGATCGAGGTGGAAGGAAGCGGCATATCGGGGATTTCCTTGGCGACGCGCGGGCTGGTGGCGGAAGCTTCCATCCGCTGGGCGATACGCTCGCCGGACGCGGTCAGCACCGAAAGCTCGTCGATATGCAGGCGGGCGCGCTTCAGCCGTTCGTCCAGGGTCTGGGAGGCTTCACCGGCAGCGGACTTGAGGGCGCGCAACGAGGCGCCGGCGCCGGAAATCGCCATATTGAGTTCGCCGATGGTACGCGACAGACCTTCCTGGCCCTTGCGCACCGTGGCCAGCCGCCGTTCCAGGATCACGCAATAGCCCAGGGTGAAGGCCAGCAGAACTTCCAAGCCCACTTCCAGATAGAAGGTCAGATCGGTCGGGATGGTCATGGCGAAATCTTTCTTGGAAATGGGAATTACAGAGCCCGGGAAGCATCCGTGCGTTCGATAGCGTCGTCCACGCGCACCGCGACGGATGAGCCGACCCGGCCCATACGTCCGGTCAGAAGCGGCACGCCGCGGCAGCGCAGCTCGATCTTGGAATCGGGGCTGGCGCTGAGCATCAGGGTTTGGCCGACTTCCAGGTTCATCACCTGCTTCAGCGGCATGGTCTGCTCATCGAGAATGGCTTCGATATCGACCTTGGTGGACCAAAGCTCGGTGGCGAGATGGCTTTCCCAGATGGAATCGCGACCGAATTTTTCGCCCATGAACTGCTGCAGCAGCAGCTTGCGGATGGGTTCCAGGGTGGCATAGGGCAAGAGCAGTTCGGTGCGGCCGCCGCGGTCTTCCATGTCGATGCGCAGCTTGACCAGGATGGCGGCATTGGCGGGACGCGCGATGGCGGCGAAGCGGGGATTGGTCTCCAGGCGGTCTAGGGTGAAATGCACCGGCGCCAGCGGTTCAAAAGCGGCACACATATCCTGCATGATCACTTCGATCATGCGCTGCACCAGTGTGCGTTCGATGGTGGTGTAAGGCCGGCCCTCGATGCGCATGGCGGAAGAACCGCGGCGTCCGCCCAGAAGCACATCGACGATGGAATAGATCAGGTTGGAATCCACCGTGAAAAGCCCGTAATTGTCGAGCTCTTCGGCATGGAACACCGCCAGGATGGCGGGCAGGGGAATGGAATTGAGATAGTCGCCGAACCGGATCGAAGTGATCGAATCCAGGCTGACTTCCACATTGTCGCTGGTGAAATTGCGCAGGCTGGTGGTCATCAACCGCACCAGGCGGTCGAAGACGATTTCCAGCATCGGCAGGCGCTCGTAGGAAACCAGTGCCGAATTGATGATGGCACGGACGCCGGATTTGTCCTGCACCTGCTCGGCATTGACGTCAAAGCCCAGAAGGGAGTCGATCTCTTCCTGGTTCAATACCCGCTCGGCGCTGGTACCATCTGCCGGGGCTTCCGCGGTCGCGGCGGCGCCGGGCTCTTCGCTGGCTGGTGTGGGTGTTTCGTCGGCCATAATCCTGGAATCCTTAGCGCCCGCGGGCGTCCTACTGAACGATCATTTCTTTGAGCAGCACATCGCGCACCTTGTAAGGGGCGGCGGCGACATTGACCCGGCGCAGCAGCTCTTCCTTCAGGCGCAGCACACCGGCCGAGCCCTTGAGGTCGTCCAGCCGAAGCTCGCGCAAATAGGCCTGGAACTGGTCGGTGATGCGGGGCATCAGCGGCTCCAGTGCGGTCTTTTGCGCTTCATCTTCCAACTCCAGCGAGACGCCCAGCTTGAGATAGGCGGGGGTGCCGTCATTGCCCTGGATGTTGACCAGGATGTCCTGCATGTCGCTGAAGGCGACTTTGGGCGGGGTCAGCGGTACTTCTTCCGCCTTGGCTTCCTGGGTCTCGCTCTTCTTAAAGAGGAAGAAATAGGCGCCCGCGCCGCCGCCGCCCAGCACAAGAACAAGGGCCGGCACGGCGATTATCAGCATTTTCTTGGTGAGAAATTTGCGAAAGCCCTTCTTGGGCGCCGCGCCCGCGCCTTCGGCGCCTTCCGGCTTTTCGCCGTCGGCTTCCGCGTCCGGAGCTTTCTCTTTTTTTGCCATGAGATGTGTTCGCCCGTTCTGTGCGCGGTCACGGTATGCAAACGTGGTTAAAGAGTGGTTCAAATTGCCGGGTGGACGGTGTGTGGCCCGGCAAGTTTTTCCGCGTCTGTCGCGCGCGCCTCAAGAAATCCAATAAAACCGGGGCTTTTTCGCTGGCACGGCGGCTGCACTGCTCGACCATCGACGGACCAGAAAGGATCCGGTAGGTGCCATGGATAATTCACTTCTTGTTAGTCTTTCGCATCAGCTCGCCTCTTACCGGGCGATGGACGTGATCGCCAACAACATCGCGAACGTCTCCACGCCGGGATTCAAGCGCGAGGCCGCCAAATTCGAGGAATTCGTCACCATGATGCGTCCGGCCGAAGGCCAGACGGGCATGCAGCCCGTCAGCTTCGTCAAGGATGCCGGGGTGATGCGCGATTCCAGCCAGGGCAATCTTGAGCAGACCGGCGCCACTTACGACATCGCCATCACCGGCTCGGGTTTCTTCCAGGTCCAGACACCGGCCGGCATGCGTTATACCCGCGACGGCCACTTTTCCCTCGACACCAACGGCAACATGGTGACCGCCCAGGGTTATCCGGTGCAGGGGGATGGCGGTGCCATCACCATCGCGCCCACCGACGGACAGATCGTGATCGCACCGGACGGTACGGTTTCGAGCGTGCTCAATGGCGTCACCAACCTGCTGGGCAAGCTGAAGGTGGTGGACTTCGCCAACACCAGCGCCCTGATCAAGCAGGGCTCCAATCTCTATTCCACCACCCAGACCCCCAACACACCGGCCGTGGTTGGTGTGCGGCAGGGCGCGCTGGAAGCCTCCAACGTCCAGCCGGTGATCGAGATCAGCCACATGATCGAGGTGATGCGCGCTTATGAGGCGACCGCCAGCTTGAGCAAATCCCAGGAAGACATGATGCGCCAAGCGATCAATCAGCTTGGCCAAATGCCCAGTTAGTTGACCAGTTAAGGAAACACGACCATGCGCGCTCTTTCCATCGCCTCGACCGGCATGCTGGCCCAGCAGACCAATGTCGAAGTCATCGCCAACAACCTGGCGAACATGAACACTACCGCCTTCAAGCAGCAGCGGGCCGAATTCGCCGACTTGCTGTACCAGAATATCCAGACGCCGGGTTCGCAGACCTCCGACCAGGGCACCTATGCTCCCAACGGCATTCAGCTCGGCGCCGGTGTGCGCACCGCCGCGGTCTATCGCATCCTCACCCAGGGCGATCTCAAATCCACCGGCAATCCCTATGACGTCGCCATCCAGGGTTCGGGCTTCTTCCGCGTCCAGCAGGCCGACGGCACCGACGCCTATACCCGTTCGGGCAATTTCTCGCTGAGCCCTCAGGGCCAGTTGGTGACGCAGGACGGTCTGGTGATCCAGCCGGGCATCGCCATCCCGCAGAACACCATATCGGTGACCATCAATTCGCAAGGCCAGGTCAACGCCGCCGTGGCCGGCCAGGCGACGCCCCAGACCGTGGGCCAGTTGGAACTGACGCGCTTCCCCAACGAGGCGGGACTCAATGCCATCGGCAACAATCTTTATCTGGAAACGCCAGGCTCGGGTTCACCCCAGGCAGGCGTACCCGGCTCGACCGGCTACGGCACCATCCAGCAGGGCTTCCTGGAGACTTCCAACGTCAATTCGGTGGACGAGATCACCTCGCTGATCACCGCCCAGCGTGCCTATGAAATGAACTCCAAGGTGATCTCGGCGGCCGACCAGATGCTGCAAGACACCGCTCGACTGGGTTCGTGAGGGGGCTAAGATGACACGCAAATTTCTCTTCGTTCTTTGCCTTTTCGCGCTGATGCCGGCTTTGCTGCTGGCGGCCGGTTCGGCTTTTGCCGGCACGATCCGCGTCGTGGTGCCTGCCCACGATATCGCGCGTGGCGACACCATCAGCGAAACCGATCTTACCTATACGACCGTGGATGGCGCCGCCCTGATGTCGGGCATTCCCACCCGCATCGACGAGGTCAAGGGCATGCAGACCCGCCGCATGCTGTCCGCCGGGCAGCCTTTCCGCGGCGACGACCTGCGTAAGCCCATCGTCATCACCAAAGGCCAGACCGTGACCATGCAGTTTGTCCTGCCCGGCGTGGAATTGACTGCCATGGGCCGTGCCATGAGCGAAGGCGGCATCGGCGACACCGTCACCATCCAGAATCCGGCCTCCTACCGCATGATCTCCGGCGTGGTGACCGCGCCCGGTACCGTGCGCGCCACCGGCCCCATCAGCGCCCCCACCAACAGCCTTGCCCGTCGATAGGATATTCCATGCGTAACCTCTCTTTGAAAATCTCCGCCGCGCTGATCGCCGCCATGTCGCTGTCTGCCTGTTCGGCGATCGACCGGATCGAAAATATCGGCGAGGCGCCGAAACTCACCCCGGTAGGTAATCCCGCCGGGCAGAAGATCGTGGCCGAGATCCCGCGTCCGGTACCGGTCACCCACATCGACAATTCCCTGTGGCAGCCGGGTTCCCAAAGCTTCTTCCACGACCCGCGCGCCATGCATGTGGGCGATGTGATCACCGTCAATGTCTCGGTGGCCGATACCGCCAAGATGCAGAACACCACCTCGCGCAGCCGCACCAATTCCGAAAATGCCAACGCGACCAATCTGTTCGGTCTGGAAAAAGTGCTGCCCTCCAGCATGGACCCCACCAGCCTGGTCAAGATGGGCTCGGACAATTCCAATGTCGGCGCCGGCTCCATCCAGCGCGCGGAATCCATCAGCATGACCCTGGCGGCTCTGGTCGCCCAGGTGCTGCCCAACGGCAACCTGGTGATCGACGGCCATCAGCAGGTGAGGGTGAACAACGAGCTGCGCGACATGCGGCTCTCGGGCATCGTGCGCCGCGAGGACATCACCCAGAACAACACCGTCGATCTGTCACAGATCGCCGAGGCCCGCGTCATCTATGGCGGCCAGGGCACCATGAGCGATGTGCAGCAGCCGCGGTACGGCTCGCAGCTGTTTGACATCATCATGCCCTGGTGACGTCAACTTGCGCGACATCGCTCCCGCGATGTCGCGTGGCCCGCCGATTTCACCCATAAATAAAGCAGCGCCATATTTTAGTGGGGAACGAAAAAGGCCCGGTCGTCAGACCGGGCCTTTTCATTTTGATTCCGTGAAACGGCTAATCGTCGCGATAGACTTTCTCGCGCCGTTCATGCCGTTCCTGGGCCTCGATCGACAGGGTGGCGATCGGGCGGGCATCCAGCCGCTTGAGCGAGATCGGTTCGCCGGTTTCTTCGCAGAAGCCATAAGAACCGTCTTCGATCCGGCGCAGCGCCGCGTCGATCTTGGCAATCAGCTTGCGCTGGCGGTCGCGGGTCCTGAGTTCCAACTGGCGTTCGGCCTCGGTGGAAGCCCGGTCGGCGAGATCGGCATGCGGTACCGTCTCAGCCTGGAGGTTCTGGATGGTTTCGCGGCTTTCCTTGAGGATTTCTTCTTTCCAGAGATTGAGCTTGCGGCGGAAATATTCGCGCTGGCGCTCATTCATGAAGGGCTCGTTTTCCGACGGGTGATAGTCGGCAGAGACCTGGGTTCCCATGCACACTCCCTTCGAACACATGGCGGGGACTCAACAGAAAACTCCGCCTGAGGGCCGGGGTTATAGCGGCGCACCCCACCCCCGGCAAATGGAATTGCGCAAACAGGTAAGCGGCGCACAGAAAAGCGGCAAAAGAGGGCGGAAAGCTTGATTTTCGGCGCTATTTTCCAAACCCCGGCCGCGGGGCGAGCCGTCGCAAAATTGTCGGCAAGACACCATTGCCGCGTCATAAAAAGTTTTTGCACCGCCGTGAAACTGGTTCCTGCCGCTCGCCTTTTCTCTCTTTTGCGCTGTCCTTTTTGCAGCGCACAAACCCAAGGAGCCTGACCATGACCGATACCCCCCACCCCGATCCCGCCCAGGCCATTTCCCACTTGGGTGAGTCCCTGGCGCAAACCGCCGAAAACCAGCGCCTGCTGGCAAAGCAGATGACGGATTTCGCCAAGGACGAAAGCCTGCGATTTGTGGACCTGCGCCTGGAACGCAATGGCGCCGCCATGGACAAGCTGCAGCACTGTGCCGGGCTTCCCGGACTGATCGGCGTGCAGCAGGAATGGATGCGCGATTTTCTGCAGGACTATACCAGCCAGAGCATGCGCCTGATGGGCGCGATGCGCGGCCTTACCCAGAATGTGATGTCCTGCGCGGTCGAAACGGCCTCCGACAATATCGACCGGATGAAGCAGCAGGCCGGCGAAACAATGGACCGTGCCAGCGATGCGATGCACCAGGCCGGCGAGCAGGTGGCGCATATGGTTCAGGAAACCAACGCCTACGTTCAGGAAACGACGCACTGATGGGTTGAAGAGCGTGGGACCGTGTCGCCGCCGGCCCTACGCTGTTGCTAGGGTATCCAAATGAAAACGCCCCCGAAACCGGGGGCGTTTTCTTTGGATGGTTGCGGGGGTGAGGAGCGGCGCGCTTTAGGCCGTGAGCAGGTCCGGTGGACCTGCGAAAGGTCCATAGCGACAGCCACCGAACGGGCTGCTCCTGCAGCCCGGTTAATCCTCGGCGCTTGGCCGCGCCTCGGGCTTTTTCTTAAGTCGCATGCCGACTGGGTATTCGCGAAAAAGGCCGGTCCAACGGACCGGCCTTTTGCGACTGGTTGCGGGGACAGGATTTGAACCTGTGACCTTCAGGTTATGAGCCTGACGAGCTACCGGGCTGCTCCACCCCGCGTCATTTGCCGGGAATTCCCAGGCGGTGCGGGGGTATAGGCTATGGCTTTCCCCCTGTCCAGCCCTGCTTTTGGGCCGTTTTTCGCAGGCCAATTGCGGTGTTTCAGGTGGATTTAACCCGTACCGGCTAAAAGTACCGGCATTGCGTCCAATCGCGCCCCGGCGGACCCCATGCGAAAATTTCTCCTCCCGCTTCTGCTGCTATCCACTGCGGCCTTCGCCGCCGACGAGGCCCATACCATCGTCCAGAAAGGCCGGGCCTTCCGTCCCGCCGAGGTCAGCATCAACCGGGGCGAAAGCCTGACCTTCACCAACAATGACGACTTCATCCACCAGATCTACGTCCAGTCGGCGGGTTTTTCCTTCGACACCGACGAGAAGAACCCGGGCCAGGATATTACCGAAACCTTTACGGCGCCGGGAACTTTCGAGGTGCGCTGCCACATCCACCCCAAGATGAAGCTTGTGGTGCGCGTCAAATAGCGGTTTTACCGCGTCTTTTCAGACCCCTTAAGCCGCCATAAACCCCGTTCGCCCGATAGTTTGCGCTTGGACCGGCCGGCAAAGTTCTGATGGCGAAATACAGTATCGGCGCGAAGATATTCGCCGCTTTTGTGGCGATGAGCCTGATCATCGCCGTCATGGGCGTGGCCGGATACAGCGTGCTGTCCGCCGCGGGCAGTATCGCGGTCACCACCTTCGACGGACCGCTGATGGCGGTTTCCTATACCCGTGCGGCGCACACCGACTTCACCGAAATGCAGGTGCTGGAGCAGCGCTTTGAGCAGGCGGCGCCGGCAGAACGCGCCGCCATCCTTGCCGAGCTGGCGGATATTGCTTCCACTTTTTCCGATGACCTGGATGTTGCCGCCCAACGGGTCTCAGCCGACGACGAACGGCGGCTGATCTCCCAGCTCGCGCCGCTGGTGCAGCAGTGGCGGCAGGTCCGCGCCAAAGGCGATCATGCCGAACTGCAGCGGCTGGACCGTGCCATCGACAGGAAATTCGATCTTCTGAGCGAGTTGATTACCGATCACAGCTTTGTCGCCCGCCGCCAGACCGTCACCAACATCAGCAATTTCAAGTACGCCGTCATCGCGACCACGATTTTCGCGCTGCTGCTGGCGGGCGGGATCACTTTGTTGTTGCGCAGCCGGATCGTGCGGCCGCTGCGCTCTGCGGCCATGGTCGCCGACCGCATCGCCAAGGGCGAACTGCAAACCCCGATCCCGCAAGGCGGCCTGGACGAAACCGGCGCCCTGCTCAAGTCCATGACTGTGATGCAGGACAGCATCCGCGAAGCCATGACGCGGGAAAAGGAATTGCGCCGCTCCGCCGAGAACCGCCTGGTGGACGCCCTGGAAACCAGCCGCGAAGGCGTGATGCTGGTATCGCCCGACGGCCATGTCGTGATGTCCAACAGCACTTTGCGCGGCTTCTTCCCGGACATCGCTTTCCAATTGATGCCGGGCACCCGTTTCGACAAGGCGCTGGAGTTGATCCAGACCCAGCTCAAGCCCACCCAGGTGCCCAGCGAGGACATCACAACCTCCGGCCATGCCGAGCTCGAATTGGCCGACGGCCGCTGGCTGCGTATGACCGGCAGCGCCACCTCCGAAGGCGGCTCCATTTTCTTCCTGTCGGATTTCACCGTCATCAAGGAGCGCGAAGAAAGCATGCGCCGCGCCAAGGCGGAAGCCGAAGCGGCCAATGCCTCCAAAACGCGGTTCCTGGCCAATATGAGCCATGAGCTGCGTACGCCCCTCAACGCCATCATCGGCTTTTCGGAAATCCTCTCCGGCCAGCTTTTCGGCCATATCGGCAATGCACGCTATCTGGACTATTCGCGCGACATCCTGCGCAGCGGACGCCATCTGCTGGCGGTGATCAACGACGTGCTGGACCTGTCCAAGAGCGAGGCGGGCAAGATGGTTCTGGCGGTACGCGAGACCGACATGCGCGATGTGCTGGACGATTGTATCGCCATGGTGCGCGAACAGTGCGCCGCCGCGGGCCTGGAATTCACCATGACCGGTATGGACCAGGCCCTGCCCCTGTTGGGCGACGTCGCCAAGCTGCGCCAGATTTTCCTCAACCTGCTTTCCAACGCCATCAAGTTCACCGAAAAAGGCGGCCGCATTTCCTTGTCCGCCGCGACCATACCGGACGGGATCGCGGTGACGGTGGCCGATACCGGCATCGGCATGGATCCCGAGGACGTGAAAGTCGCACTTCAGCCCTTTGCCCAGGTGGATAACCGGCTGGAGCGCCGCTACGAAGGCACGGGGCTTGGCCTGCCGCTGACCAAGGCCCTGGTGGACCTGCACAAGGGCAGCATGAAAATCGAAGGCGCCCGCGGAAAAGGCACCCAGGTCACCATCACCTTCCCGCGCGCCGTGCCGGAAGCCTGGCTGGAGGCCGTCTGAGTTAACGCCCGGCGAGGTGTTCCTTCGCCGTCTGGATGGCACGCACAAAGCCCACCGGATCGGCGATGTTGGGCGTGGTGACGGAATCCACTCCGGTGCCCTCGATCCGCACCGTGCCATAACCGAATAGCCGGCCCAGCACTGTCTGGTTCACCCGCACCCCTTCGATATTGGGCAGCGCAATCTCATTGGTGCGCATGGACAGCAGGCCGTACTTCTCCACAAAGCGGTGGCTTGTGATCCCGATCTCGGTGGACCATTGCCGGATCATCATGCGCAGGAAGGTGATCAGGCCAAAGGCGAACAGGACAAGGGCGCCGATGGTGACGGGATCGGGCTGGGCCTGGGCCTGCGCCAGCGCCGCCAGCAACAACGCCAGCGGGATCAGCAGGACCAGCCAGGCGGCGGCGAAATAGAGCTTGTGGAAATGGGCCCGGGCGATGACGGTCTCACCCTTGCCCAGCGATTGATCGATATAGGATGCCATTCTGCCTCCGCTGCGCTTTGCGCCCTTTTTTAGCCTTATTTGAGCTTGGTGATATAGCGACAATTCTCAGGGAGGGATGTCATGAAGCATGCGCTTTGGGGTTCATTGCTTTTCGCCAGTGCGGCAGCGTGCCTGGCCGTCACTTCTGTCCAGGCACAGCAGGCCGGCAGCATGAGTTTTTTCATCACCAGTGTGGGCAAGGGCGACGGCGCCAATCTGGGCGGACTGGCGGGTGCCGACGGGCATTGCGCGAGTTTGGCCAAAGCCGCTGGCTCGACCAAGACCAACTGGCGTGCCTATCTCAGCGCCTCGCCTGTCCAGGGCGGTCCGGCGCCGGTGGATGCGCGCGACCGCATCGGCACGGGCCCGTGGGTCAATGCCAAGGGCGTCACCATCGCCCGCAATGTGGACGATTTGCACAGCGCAAAGTTGAGCAAGGAGATGTTGCTGAACGAGAAGGGCCAGATGGTCAACGGGGCGGGCGACACGCCCAACACCCATGACATGCTGACCGGCTCCGACACCGCCGGCCGCTATCTGCCGATCAGCACCGACACAACCTGCAAGAACTGGACGAGCAACGGCGAAGGCTCCGCCATGCTGGGCCATCACGACGGCAAGGGCCCTAACGCCAATCGCAACTTCACGTCGTGGAACACGGCTCATATGTCCAAGTCGTGCAGTCAGCCGGATCTGGTCGCCACCGGCGGTGCCGGCCAGTTCTACTGCTTCGCAACGGACTGACTTTTCTGAGAGCCGATCAACAGAACGCCCCCGAACCGTGAACCGGTCCGGGGGCGTTTTTGTTCGAGACCGGTGCGGTCAGTGATGCGCGGCCGCTGCGCCCGTAGTCACAGGCGTAACAGTGGAGGCGGTGGCGACAGCCGGCTTGGCGGCTGGCCTGCTGTCGGATTTGCCCAACTCCGGCTTCAGGCTGCCGCTGATATAGGCACCGGATTCCACCTTGATGTCCTGGTGCGAGACATCGCCGGTCATCCGCGCGGTGCCGGTGAGAATGACTTTCTTGGCTTCGATCTTGCCTTCGATGGTGCCGGCAAGCTCGACCTCATCGGCATAGACCGTGCCTTTCACCTTGGCGTTCTGACCGATCTTCACGCCCACGCCGCGCACATCACCCTCGATCTGGCCGTCGATCTGGATGTCTTCGGTGCTCTCGAGCTGACCTGTGATCTTGAGCGCCTTGCTGATGACCGATGCCATGGATGCTCCTGTTGTGGTTGGGGTTGTGGAAGGTTTCGTAGCGGGGGCAGGCTGAAACAGCGGCTTGGCGGCAGCGGTTTCGGCGGGTTTTGGCTGTGCTTGAGTCGGGGTTGACTGGGGCTGCTGATTGAAGCCCGTGTCAGCCGACTTGTCGTTGCGGTTGAATATCATGATCGCATCTCCGGAAGCTCCTCAAGGGTTTCAAAGTAGCTGACAGGCCGCCACGGCATCCGGCCGACGACGCGCGCGCCTTGCGCCACCTTGACGTTAGTGTGGAAAATTCGGCCTTCGATCTCGGCGCTGGCCTCGATCGCGACGGTAGGGGCAAAGACGCGTCCATTCAGGCGCCCGGTGATCACGACCTCGCGCGCAACGATGTCGCCCTCGACATAGCCGCCGTCGGCGATGACCAGCTTCTGCGCCGCAATGCGGCCCTTGACCACGCCTGAAATCACAAGTTCACCATTGATCTCGAGCACGCCGAAAATCCCCACGCCGGGACCGACGAAGGAAGGAGGCGCATCAGGCTCACCAGGACCGGCACTGAGAACCGGGGGCTGGTCGGAAGATCGACGGGCAAATGTAAGCATGAACATCCCTGTTCACGGCACGGCCCCCACCCCGGCGGGCATCATGACAGAAAGAGGAGGCGGGGCAAGCATTTGTTGGGCCGGGAACAATGGCGTGCCCAGCCCGATGCCCAACATGTCAGAAGCTTATGTGTGAAGTCTTAATGCTCGTGATCGGGCAACAACACTTCCCGCACGCCCCCGTGCGCGGACGCGCACGATAGAACAAAGAAGGGCGTGCGCCGGCCCTACCGTTCGTGATCTGGTAACAAAACTTCCCGCACGCCCTTATGATTGGGAGCGGAGACCACGCCGTCCTGTTCCATGCGCTCGATCAGGCTGGCGGCACGATTGTAGCCGATCTGCAGCCTGCGCTGGATATAGGAGGTCGAGGCCTTCTTGTCCCGCGCCACCACGGCCAGTGCCTTGTCGTAGAGGTCGTCGCCGGATTCGCGGTTGCCGCCGCCCATCAAGGCATAAGGGTCTTCGCTCTCTTCGTCCGGTTCTTCGGTGACGGCATCCAGATATTCCGGCGTGCCTTGCGATTTGAGGAAGCGCACCACGTCTTCCACTTCATGGTCGGAGACGAAAGGCCCGTGGATGCGTTTGATGCGGCCGCCAGCCGCCATGTAAAGCATGTCGCCCTGGCCCAGGAGCTGTTCGGCGCCCTGTTCGCCCAGGATGGTGCGGCTGTCGATTTTCGACGTCACCTGGAAGGAAATGCGGGTGGGAAAGTTGGCCTTGATGGTGCCGGTGATCACGTCCACCGACGGGCGCTGGGTCGCGGCAATCAGGTGGATGCCGGCGGCACGCGCCATCTGCGCCAGGCGCTGCACCGCGCCTTCGATCTCCTTGCCCGAGATCATCATCAGGTCGGCGACTTCGTCCACCACCACGACGATATAGGGCATGACTTCGAACTCGAGATTCTCGTCCTCATAGATCGGCTTGCCGGTCTCGCGGTCGAAGCCGGTCTGCACCGTGCGCTTGAGAACTTCGCCCTTGTCCTTGGCTTTGCGGACGCGCTCATTGAAGGCCTCAACGCCGCGCACGCCCATCTTGGACATCTTGCGGTAGCGGTCTTCCATTTCCCGCACCGCCCATTTCAGCGCCACCACCGCCTTGCGCGGATCGGTCACCACCGGCGACAGAAGATGGGGAATGCCGTCATAGACCGACAATTCCAGCATCTTGGGATCGATCATGATCAAGCGGCATTGCTGCGGCGACATGCGATAGAGCAGCGACAGGATCATGGTGTTGAGGCCGACCGACTTGCCCGAGCCGGTGGTGCCCGCCACCAGCAAGTGGGGCATCTTGGCAAGATCGGCCATCACCGGCTCGCCGCCGATGGTTTTGCCCAACGCCAGGGTCAGGGGCGCGCGTGCCTTTTCATAATCGGCGCTGGCGAACATCTCGCGCAGATAGACGGTCTCGCGGAACTGGTTGGGCAGTTCTATGCCGATCACATTGCGGCCCGAAATGGTGGCGATGCGCGCCGCCACGGCAGACATGCTGCGCGCCACGTCGTCGGACAGGGAGATCACCCGGCTGGATTTCACGCCGGCCGCCGGCTCGAATTCGTACAGGGTGACCACCGGTCCCGGACGCACGGCGCTGATGCGGCCCTTGACGCCGAAATCCGTCAGCACTGCTTCCAGCATGCGGGCATTTTCTTCCAGCGCATCGTCCGAAAGCGTATGGTTGTCCTTCAGCGGCGGGGCTTCCGTCAAAAGGCCCAGGGCGGGAAGCTGATATTCGCCCGAGGAAAGGTTCAGTGCCGGCTGTTTGTCGGCGCGCTTGGGCGCGGCGACGCGCGAGTCGCGCCGCACCCGGCTCTTCTGACGCTCGGCCAGGCGGGTGGCGGCAATGGATTCAGGCGCTTCGCCTTTTTCACCCTCGCTGCCGTCCAGATGATAGGTGCCTTCCTCATCGTCTTCGTATTCGTGATCGCCTTCTTCGTCATGGCCGAAATGGATCTGCGGCCGCTTTATCAGGCCCGCCGCCCAGCGCACGCCCGACGGAATGGCCATCACGCCGCGCACCATCGGCACCAAACGCAAGCCGGTCGCCAGGAAGGCCAGCGGCAGGCCCACGATCAGAAGAACCAGCGGCAGGGCCCAGGCCAGTGCCGGCATCTGCCATACTTGGGCAGCGTGGTTGGAAAGCCCGCCCGCGGCGATGCCGATCATGCCGCCCGCGCCGGCCGGCAGGCTGGCCAGCGGCGGCACCAGGCCCAGGCCTGCAGCCACTGTGATGGTGCCCAGCGGCCAGGCCACCAGCCGCCACATGGCATATTTCAGTGCCTTGCCCCGCAGGCCGCGCAGTCCCCAGACGAACAGAGGCGCCAGGAAGGCCAGCGCCGCCCAGCCGAACAACTGCAGCAGCAAATCTGCCGCTACCGCGCCCAGGGGCCCGAGCAGATTGCCGGCGTCGCGCAGATTGGCGTTGTTGAGGCTGGCATCGTCCGAGGAATAGGTCAGAAGGGCCAGCAGGGCCGCTGTAGCCGCCAGCACCAGGGCCAGGCCGGCGCCGCGCAGTGCCAGCATCCGCACCAGCCGGTTCATGGCGTATTTGGCGTCCGTCAGGGCGTCGCTCATGGCGCCGCCCCGCGCGCGCGGGTGATAGACGCCGCCGATCATTCTGCTTGTACCCATGCAACCCCCTCCGGCCTACGCATCGCAGGCGATGCTACGGCCACCTCCCCCTTGCCTTGTTTCGCAAGAAGGGGGAGGCCGGACCTGCGCTTGCCTCCGGCCAAGGCTTAGAGAATTTCTCTCAGTCTTTCGAGTGCGGTCATAATGGTTGATAAGTCGTTAACAAGCGCCACCCGGGCATAGGAAAAGCCAGGATTTGACTGGGTTTTTCCGGATAAAATTTCCCTACCCAGATAGGCCCCGGGCAACACTCTGACGCCCTGTTCCCGCCAGGCTCGGAGGGCGAATTCTTCGCCGTCCCCCACTGCCAGCCAGAGGAAAAATCCACCCCCCGGCCGGGTCATCCGGTTGCCCAGGATGCGCTCGGCGGCCACCATCTTCTCCCGATAGCCAGCGCGGTTGGCCGCGACATGATCTTCATCGCGCCAGCAGGCGGCGCTGGCCGCCAGAAGCGGCGTCGGCACGGTGGGACCGGCAACATTGCGGAAGCCGCGGAATTTCGCGATCAGCCCGGCGTCGCCCGCCACCATGCCGGAACGCAGACCCGGCAGGCCGGACCGCTTGGAAAGAGAATGAAAACTCAGCAGATGACCGAAGCCGCCCGATTGCTTGAGTCGCGTCGGCAATGCGCAGACCGGCTCCCGGTCGAACCAGATATCGGCGTAACATTCGTCGGCCAGCACGATGAAGTCGTGACGTTCGGCCAGCTCGAACAGCTTTAGCCAATAGGCTTCGTCCGCCACCGCGCCTTCGGGGTTGGACGGTGAGCAGATATAAACCGCCGCCAGACGCTCCAGCACCGCCGGGGGCAGGCCGGCGAAATCGGGAAGGAATCCATTCTCTTTGAGAGAAGGCACATAAAGCGGTTCGGCGCCCGAGCCCAGCGCGGCCGCCGCATAGCATTGATAGAAGGGATTGGGCATTGCCACGATGGGACGGGCCCCCGCCTTGTTCTCCGGCATGAACGGAAACAGCACCGAGAACAGGCCTTCGCGCGTGCCGTTGAGCGGCAGGAGATTTTTCTCCGCATCGATGGCGCCGTTCAGCCCAAAGCGGCGGTTGAGCCATCCCGCTGCCGCCTGGCGCCAATCTTCCGTGCCGATGATGGCTGGGTAATTGCCGAAGCTGGCCGCGCTTTTGACGAGCGCGTCCTTGACGAAATCCGGCACCGTGCCGGACGGATCGCCTACCGCCAGCGAGATTGGTTCCTTGCCGGGCTTCTCATCCTTGAGAAGCGTAGCCAGTCGGGCGAATGGGCCTTCCGGAAGGGCAACCATGCGGGGGAGATTCGACATGGGCGGAAGATAGAGGTCCGGTGTAGGCAGTTCCAGATATCTCAAGCCGCGCATTTCGCGCGGCGACTATCCGCTGGGGCCATGACCCGCCTCCCCCTTCGGCGCGTTAGCGCCAGGAAGGGGGAGGTGGCCGAGACGGGCGCCGCCGTAGGCGGCGTGATAGTCGAGGCCGGAGGGGGTTCAAAAAAATAAACTACACCACAAAGAAAAAGGGGCGGGCCTTTCGGCCCGCCCCAGTTAGTCCGGGAGAGTATTTCCGTTAGTCGTGAACAGTCTCGCCGTGCAGGTTGATGTCGAGACCCTCGACCTCGACTTCCGGCGACACGCGCAGGCCCACGATCAGGTCGATTACCTTCAGGATGATGAAGGTGACGATGGCGCAATAGACGAACACCGCACCGACATCCTTGAACTGGGCAATCATCTGGCTGAAGTTGCCGTCCGTCAGCCAGCCGCCCTTCGGATAGACCGAGTTGATGGCGCCTTTGGCGAACATGCCGGTCATGATGGCGCCCAACGCGCCGCCCACGCCATGCACGCCCCAGGCGTCGAGGCTGTCGTCATAGCCGACCGCCTTCTTCACCCAGACCGCCGAGATGTAGCAGACCACGCCGGCCGTCAGGCCGATGATCAGCGCGCCCACCGGATCGACAAAGCCCGAGGCCGGGGTGATCGCCACCAGGCCCGCGACGGCGCCGGAGATCATGGCCAGGACGGAAGGCTTCTTGGCAATGATCCATTCGGCGAACATCCAGGACAGTGCGGCAGCGGCAGTCGCGATCTGGGTCGCGGCCGCGGCCATACCGGCATTGTAGCCGGCGGTGACGGCTGAGCCGGCATTGAAGCCGAACCAGCCGACCCACAGCAGCGAGGCGCCGATCACCGACAGGACCAGGTTATGCGGAGACATGTTCTCGTGGCCGTAACCAATGCGCTTGCCCAGGACCAGGCAGGTCACCAATGCCGCGGTACCGGCGTTGAGATGCACCACCGAGCCGCCGGCATAGTCCATCGCGCCCGCTGTACCCAGCCAGCCGCCGCCCCACACCCAGTGGGCAATGGGGCAATAGACCAGCAGCAGCCACAGGCCCATGAACCACAGGAAGGCCGAGAACTTCATGCGGTCCGCCAATGCGCCCGCGATCAGCGCAGGGGTGATGATCGCGAAGGTCATCTGGAAGAACATGTAGACCGATTCCGGAATCGTGCCCGCCAGGCTGGAGACCGTGTTCAGCTTCATCGGCGCCAGGAACAGGTAGCCGAAGCCGCCGATCCAGTTGTTCAGGCCCGCGTCGGGATTTGGCGTGAAAGCGATGGAATAGCCGATCACCATCCACAGAACGGCGATCAGGCAGGTTGCGCCGAAGCTTTGCGCCAGCGTCGCCAGCACGTTCTTCTTGCGCACCATGCCGCCATAGAACAGGCCCAGGCCCGGGATGGTCATCATCAGCACCAGCGCCGAGGAGGTGATCATCCAGGCGGTGTCACCGGCGTTCAGCGGATCCTTGGGCGCATCCGCCGCAAAGGCCGCGCCCGCGGTCATGGCAAGCGTGCCGAGGCCGGCAAGCGTTGCGATACCCGCTTTCTTCAAAGTTTCAATTCTCATGTTCAGTCCCCTTTTGGACGTGCCTTCGGCCTTGCGGGCCTTACAGCGCGTCACCATCCGTTTCGCCGGTGCGGATACGCACGACCTGCTCGAGCGGCGTGACGAAGATTTTTCCGTCGCCGATCTGGCCAGTCTTTGCTTTGGAGGTGATCGCGTCGATCACCGCGTCGAGCATCTCACTCTTTACCGCCACTTCGATTTTGAGCTTGGGCAGGAAGCTCACGGCGTATTCCGCGCCGCGATAGATTTCCGTATGCCCCTTCTGCCGCCCATAGCCTTTGACCTCAGTCACCGTCATGCCCTGAACGCCGAGCGCAGAAAGAGATTCGCGCACTTCATCGAGCTTGAAGGGTTTGATGATCGCCGTAATAAGCTTCATCTGCCGTCCTTCCGTGTTATTGCCAGCGCCGGACAGACGCCCGGCTTTAACGAATTATCAAGAAGCGGGCCAAGTACCGGGCGGCGGACTAAGAGGTTGGACAGGAAAGATTTTTTGGCAAAACCGCAGGCGGGATGACTCAAAAACAGGCAGGTCATTTTGCCCGTAAATTATGCAAAATCGACATTTTGCATATTAATTAGGCAGGAGATTTGGTGGCGCGCGTTGACGTTCTGATCGCCGGTGGCGGCATGGTTGGACTGCCTTTGGGCCTGGCCATGGCCCAGGGCGGCCTGAAGGTTTTGATCGCCGACGGCACGCCTGCCGCCAAGGTTCTGGACCCGCACTTCGATGGCCGGGTCTCCGCCTTGGCCTATGCCAGTGTGCGGATGCTGAAGGCGCTGAAGGTCTGGGAGGGGCTTGAACCTCATGCCCAGCCAATTCGCGAGATCCTGGTCACCGATGGCCAGGCCGGCAAACCCGCCTCGCCCTTTTCGCTGCATTTCGATGCCCAGGAAGTCGGCGCCGATGCCCTGGGCCATATCGCCGAAAACCGCCACATCCGCGCGGCGCTGTACCGGGCGGTGGAAGCTTGTGCCGGTTTGGAGCTGCGTGCTCCCGCCGCGGTGAAATCCTTGATGGTGGAGGCGGGTGGCGCGGTCGTGCGTCTCCAGGATGGCGAGGAGATTTCGGCGGCCCTGGTGATCGCCGCCGATGGTCGCGATTCGCGCCTTCGCAATGACACGGGCATGGGTGTGATCGGCTGGTCCTATCCCCAGACCGGCATCGTCGCCACGGTGGAGCATGAGAGACCCCACAATGGCGTGGCCTATGAACATTTCCTGCCGTCGGGCCCTTTCGCCATTCTGCCCATGACGGGAAACCGGTCTTCCCTGGTGTGGACCGAAGCCAAGACCAAGGCGCCCGGGCTGCTGGCACTGGACGAGACAGGATTCAACGCCGAGCTGGCGCGCCGCTTCGGTTCGCATCTGGGAAAGACGAAAGCCGCCGGCCCGCGCTGGTCTTATCCGCTGTCCTTCCATCTGGCGCGCGAATTCGTGCGGCCGCGCTTGGCGTTGGCAGGCGATGCCGCCCACGGCATTCATCCGATCGCGGGGCAGGGATTGAACCTGGGGCTCAAGGATGCCGCCGCCCTGGCGGAAGTGCTGCTGGATGCAGCCCGGCTGGGCCGCGATATCGGGGCGCTGGACACGCTCAAGCGCTATGAACGCTGGCGGCGTTTCGATTCCTTTGCCCTGGCGGCATCGACGGATGCGCTCAATCGGCTGTTCTCCAACGACATCGCGCCGCTGCGCCATCTGCGCGACCTGGGGCTCGGAATCGTCGATTCTATCGGCCCGGCGCGGCGCTTCTTCATGCGCCACGCGGGCGGTGACATTGGAAAGCTGCCGCGATTGATGAAGGGTGAGGCGGCTTAGGCCCAACTGTCATGGCCCACCGGAGTGGGGGCCATCCAGCTGAAATCTGTTCTAATTTCTGCAAGTGTGGCGCTGGCGCCATCTGGATGGCCCGCATTTGCGGGCCATGACAGGTGAGCTCAATGGATCGTCCGCTTCCACCGCTGGCTGGCGCGTTCGCGGGCGGTCAGGTTGGAGCGGGGCTCGGAGCGCGACATGAGGGCCGCAGGCAGTTCGTCATAAAAACGCCGCGCCACCACGCCGATGCGGCGGGCGCGCATTTCCTCGGCCTCATCACGGGTCGCAAACACTTCAGCCTCGAACAGATAGTGGGTGAGGCTGCCCACCTTGATCTCCTGGATTTCTTCCACCTGCTCTTCCGCCACTTCCAGGGCATGGCGGACATGCGCATTGGCGTCGGATTTGTCGCGCGCCTGCTGGGCGATGCGCGCTGCATTGGCGGCGTCAAACCGTTTCAGCCAGGGCAGGCCGAAGCGGTAAAAACCGATACAGGCCAGCACGAAAGCACAGGCCCAAAGGACGTTCGCCATCACCCTTCCTCCACCACGGCCTTGCCCGGCGCACCCAGCGAAAGCCCGTGGATGCCGTGCCCTTTGCGCAGATAGTCCTCGCTCTGCATTTCCGCAAGGCGGGAAACCGTGCGGTGGAAAGCCTCAGCGGCAATGCCTGCGGGATACAGCTGGCCGGGCGGAGCGGCGGCGGAACAGATCAGCTTCACGCCTTCATCGTAAAGCGTGTCGATCAGAAGCGTGAAGCGGCGCGCCACATTGTGCATATTGTCGGTCATCACCGGGATATGGTCGATCAGCACGGTGTGGAATTCCTGGGCGACCGCCAGGTAATCAGCCGCCGCCAGGGGCCGGTCGCACAATTCATCAAAAGAGAAGCGCGCTACGCCGCGCGCCGTCTGCTGCACCGGCAGCTTGCGGCCCAGGACCGTCAGAGTGCAGGGCTTGCCGCGGCTGCAGTCGGTCAGCCGTTTCCAGGCCACATCCATGGCGGCGTCGGCCACCGGCCCCAATGGCGTCAGATAGACTTTCACACCCGACAGGCGCTGCAGGCGGTAGTCGGTGGGACCGTTCAGCTCCACCACCTCCAGCCTTTCCTTGATCTCGGCGATGAAGGGCAGGAAAAGCTGGCGATTGAGCCCGCCTTCATACAGCCGGTCCGGTGGTGTGTTGGAGGTGGCGACGATGGTGACGCCCTCCTGAAACAGCCGGTCGAACAGCCGGCCCAGAATCATGGCGTCGGCCACATCGGTGACCTGAAATTCATCGAAACACAGCAGACGCGCTTCTTTCGCCAGCGCATGGGCGATCACGGGAATGGGGTCGCCGCTGCCGGCCCGCTGTCGCTCCGCATGAATGCGGGCATGCACATCCACCATGAAGCTGTTGAAATGGGCACGGCGCTTTTTTTCGACGACAGCTTCCTCGAAGAAGAAGTCCATCAGCAGGGTCTTGCCGCGGCCCACATCGCCCCAGATATAGAGGCCGCGCGGCGCCTGACTCTTGCGCCGGAACAGGGAAAAGCTGCGCTTCTCGGCAAGTGCGGTTGCGAGTGTCTTGAGCTTGCGCGCCGCTCTCTCCTGGGCGGGATCGGGTTTGAGTTCGCCGCCGGCCAAGGCGTCGCGATAAAGCTGCATGCTAGAGGCCTGCGCGCGCCAGGATGCGGGCGGCAATATTGGCGTCCAGCGCCTCCAGCATGCGCCGGTCCAGGGTGATCACACCTTTGCCGGGCTGGGCGGCGAAGGCGGCCAGAACCCGCCGGGCATAGGCGATGTCTTCCGGCGTCGGCGAGAAGGCGGCATTGGCGATCTCAATCTGGCTGGGATGGATCACGCCTTTTCCGTCGAAGCCAAAATCCCGCGCCATGACACAGGCGCTCCGGAATGCAGCCATGTCGTCCAGGTCGTTATGGACGCCGTCCAGGACCGAGATACCCGCGGCGCGTGCCGCCAGCACACACAGCGACATGGCGGTCTGCAGATTGGCGCGGTCGGGCTGGGGGCGCGCTTCCATGGCATGCTGCATATCGTTGCTGCCCAGCAACAGGCAGTCGGCGCCCGCATCGGCGATGGCAAGCGCGTTGAACAAGGAACGCGGCGTCTCGATCATCGCCCATAGTGGCACGCCCTTCGCCCTGGTCTTGGCCACAATGAGGTCTTCGGGCCCCATCAGCTTGGGAAGAAGGATGGCGGAAGGCCGCGCTGCCGCGGCCGCCGCCATGTCGGCGTCATGCCAGGGGGTGCCGGCGCCATTGACCCGGATCACCACTTCACGTGGAGTATAATTGCCCAACATGCGCGCGGCGGTGTCACGCGCCCGCTCCTTTTCCTCCGGCGCGACCGCGTCTTCCAGGTCCAGGATCACGACATCGGCGGCAAGGCCGCGCGCCTTTTCCAGCGCGCGGGCATTCGCCGCCGGGACGTAAAGCGCGGATCGGCGGGGTTTAAACGCCTTCGACAAAGACGAATTCGCCTTCGCTCACGGGTTGGCGGATCTTGCGGGCGGCGCTGTATTCGGGCGAGTTGTAGCAGGCCAGCGCATCGTCCATCGAAGCGAATTCGATAATCACATTGCGGGCGCGGGCCTTGCCTTCCATCACCTCGGTGCGGCCGCCGCGGGCCAGGAACTTGGCGTTGTAGCGCTCGAAGGCCGGCTTCGCGGTCTCGACATATTTCTTGTAGGTCTCCGGGTCGCTGACATCGACCCGGGCGATCCAATAGGTTTTTGGCATCAGGCGGCCCTCAGCAGGTTGCGATTGATAAGAGATTCGGCGATCTGCACGGCATTCAAGGCCGCACCCTTGCGCAGATTGTCCGACACGATCCAGAGATTGAGACCATTCTCCACCGTGGGGTCCTTGCGGATGCGGCTGACAAAAGTGGCGTCCTCGCCGGCACATTCCACCGGCGTCACATAACCGCCATCCTCGCGCTTATCCACCACCAGGATGCCCGGGGCGGCGCGCAGGGCGGCACGGGCCTTTTCCGCCGTAACCGGCTTTTCAAATTCGATATTGACCGACTCGCTATGGCCCACGAACACCGGCACCCGCACACAGGTGGCGGTCACCTGGATGTCCGGGTCCAGAATCTTCTGGGTCTCCACCGCCATCTTCCATTCCTCCTTGGTTATGCCGGAATCCAGGAAGACGTCGATGTGAGGGATGACATTGAAGGCGATCTGCTTGGTGAACTTGCCCTGTTCGATCGGATCGGCCACGAACACCGCACGGGTCTGGCGGAACAGCTCGTCCATCGCGTCCTTGCCGGCGCCGGACACCGACTGATAGGTGGACACCACCACACGCTTGATGGTGAACAGGTCATGCAGCGGCTTCAGCGCCACCACCAGCTGCGCGGTCGAGCAATTGGGGTTGGCGATGATGCCTTTGGGAATGTCGTTCAGCGCATCCGCGTTGACCTCCGGCACCACCAGCGGCACCTGCCGGTCCATGCGCCAGGCACTGGAATTGTCGATCACCACGGCGCCTTGGGCCGCGATTTTGGGCGCCCATTCCTTGGCGATGGCCCCGCCGGCACTCATCAGGACAATGTCGGTGCCTTTGAAATCGAAATATTCGAGAGCTTTCACCTTCAGCGTACCGTCACCAAAGGAGACTTCGGTCCCGATCGAGCGGGTGGAAGCCAGGGCCACGACCTCGCTGATGGGAAATTGCCGCTGGACCAGGACATTGAGCATTTCCCGGCCGACATTGCCGGTCGCGCCCACCACTGCAATTTTGTAAGCCATGCCCACTCCTGGCCGGCTCTCGAAGCCGGCGCGCACCAATACTAAAATGCGGGAGGGTAAGAAAGCCTCGCGGAGGGGCCTGATCTTAGTCTGGCCGCCATTGCAGACCGATCATGGGCCGGCCGCTCTGAATTCCGCCCCTGAAGCTCAGGGAATCGCTGGATTGGGTCTTGAAGGCCTCCCACTGACCGTCGCGGATTCCCAGGTTCCGGGCGGCTTCATCGGCATAATTCATGGCATAAGGGGAGGTACGGCTGTCGACATAGCGCAGCTGGATCTCATGTTCTGTCGGCGAGGAAGCTTTGGCGGGATCGGGCATCCGGAAAGCCCAGGCGGAAGGCGTGGCGAGAAACCCGATGGCCAGGAAGCCAAAAACCAGAAGAAAAGGGGACCGCAAGCCATGCATGCGATCTAAAACGTATGGAAAGCGGTGATGTTTCCTTAAGCCCGAAGCGAGGCTTTAAAGTTCCTTGTTTCCAAAGGCTTGGCGGGCCGCGGGAGATAAGGTTAAGGTCGCCGGGCTGGGACAGCCAAAAGAGGGTTGGATGACGTGGATGAAATTGGGCGCACTCGTGGCAGCCCTCAGCCTCAGCAATGCATCGCTGTTGGAGGCGCGCTCCGTGTCCTCGGCTTGTGCGACGTCTGCGGAAATCTCCGCCATCCAGGTGGCGGCGGTGCAGCAGGAGCTGACCGACGCCGCGCTCGCCTGCGGCCCCAATGAGGTCGCCCTCTTCAACCGGTTCCAGAAAGCCTTCAACGCCGAACTGCGCAAGTCGGACGCCACCATGATGCGCATGTTCAAGCGCCTCAACGGCAATCGCGCCGGCGATGCCGCCTATGACTCGTTCAAGACCCGCGCCATCGCCCATGCCGAGCAGCGCCGCACCAAGCCCGGCGCACATGACAATTTCTGCAAGACGGCCGATGTGGTGTTCGCCGCGGCGTTGGCGCCCGACAAGCCTGTGCTGGAGGATTTCGTATCCGGCGTGCCGGTGAATGAGAGTTCGCCGGTCGACAGCTGCGAGATCAGGGTGGCGGTGGCGTTGCAGGGTGTGCAGGCAGGGCCCGACATCATGCCGACCCCCCGCCCCGACCTTCCCGGCGACGCACAAACCCCCGCTGTTGCGCGATAAGTCTTTTTATTCACCCCCATCCGTCACAGCTGTTTTTTTGTTTAACCCCCTCCGGCCTCGACTATCACGCCGTCGCTGCGCTCCGGCGCCCCTCTCGGCCACCTCCCCCTTCCTGGCGCTAGCGCGCCGAAGGGGGAGGCTGGTCATGACCTCAGCGGATGGTCGCCGCGCGAAATGCGCGGCTTGAGATTTCTGGAACTGCTCACCCCGGTGTGGCTCATAGATTCTGGCTCGAGCGCCGCATTTCGCGGCGCGACCCTCAGCATCTGACAGCTTCCTTCCCCCTTCGTGCGAAGCACTGGAAGGGGGAAGGTGTCGCAGCGAGGTGTCGGCAGAGCCGGCCCGAGCTGCGACGGATGGGGGTTCAACAAATAA